>Ga0082335_1002293_pt1 | contig 36369 bp, 32 predicted proteins | sample Subgrocontami58m_FD_72375 | JGI IMG/M metagenome (GOLD analysis project Ga0082335, IMG submission 72375) | Subsurface groundwater microbial communities from S. Glens Falls, New York, USA - GMW37 contaminated, 5.8 m (SPADES assembly) (version 2) ... | reverse complement strand
TCATCCCCGCGGCCATGTTGACCGAGCAGAAGCCGCCGTGCGCGGCGTAATTCGGCGTGCCGAATTGGCGTGCAAACAAGCCGGTGAGCGCCTGCATCTGGTCGCGGCCGGTGAACAGCGCAAATTTTTTCGGGTCGGTGGAGCGGATTTTCTTCAGCCGCTCCTCCAGAATCCGGAAGGTCTCGTCCCAGCTCACCTCGACGAACTGGTTGTCGCCGCGCGCAGAACCCGGCTTGCGCGCGAGCGGCTTGGTCAGGCGCGCGGGCGAATACTGCTTCATGATGCCCGAGGATCCCTTGGCGCAGATCACGCCCTGGTTGAGTGGGTGCCCCGGATTGCCGTCGATGTAGCGCACCTCGCCATCGCGCAGATGCACGCGTATGCCGCAGCGGCATGCGCACATATAGCAAGTGGTATGCTTGACTTCGGTGCGTGCGGACGATTCAGTTGGCGCTGTCTGGGTCACGGTGGCGGGCGGCACATGAGCGCTTCGAGGAAAGGGCGCTACTCTATATTAACGTTTTCGCGGCACAAGCTGAGAATTCTGATTTTGCCATAAGTAAGGGTGATTACATCCACTTATGGATAATGATAAGCTGCTGTTTATTATAAATTTGCATGACAGATGTTATGACGGACACAAGCCAAGCTATCCCCGATTTCAACTCCGCCGAGCGCTGGGTGATCGAATCGGCGCTGAAGGAACGCTACGGTCACTTCGTGCAGATCGAGCTTGCCGACAGCGATCTGAAACTCGACCCGGAGGCGCCCGTGCTCACCGCCTGCCCGACCGTTTTCTGGAGCGAGCGCGGCTGCAACTTCCTCATTTTCAAGACCGCAGAGGACCGTTATCGCTGCCAGTTCTTCTATTCCGATGAAGAACAATACGGCACCGGCCGCGCCGAGTTCGAGGAACTGGCCGAATGCGTCGGCCTGCTGCTCAAATTGCAGGCCGACCATGAGAAAGAACGACAGGGCGTGCACACCGGCATGAGCGGCGGCCAGATCAGCCAGTGACCCGGCGATGACTCTGGAAAAAGCGAAAAAACTGCTCGCGGTGCAGGCCGACTTCGGCGGCTTCTACAATGCCAACGGCGCCAAGCTCATTCTGGCCGAAGTACAGCGCGAACACGGACAGGCGGCAGTGGACGCGCTCATCCGCGAACTCGAACTGGAGCGCATATTCGGCTTCGCGCCCGGAACGATGTTCGATGGATCACTCTTGGTAAAAAGCAAGTTCGGATGACAAGCGTCAACTTGCGCGCTGCGCGCGCCAACCGTGTTTTCTGGACGGATGAAAAGCGCATCCGTCCAGAAAACACGGTTATGGATAAAAACAAGGACAGCGTCGGGGGTTTATTCGAGATCGTCGATTGCGCGCAGATGTGCTTTTCATCCGTGCCCGATCGGTGATCCGCGCGGACGGTTTCTCGTCCGCGCAGGTTTTGCCAAAACTTGCGCGCTGCGCGCGCCAACCGTGTTTTCTGGACGGATGAAAAGCGCATCCGTCCAGAAAACACGGTTATGGATAAAAACAAGGACAGCGTCGGGGGTTTATTCGAGATCGCCGATCGGGCGCGGATGTGCTTTTCATCCGTGCCCGATCGGTGATCCGCGCGGACGGTTTCTCGTCCGCGCAGGTTTTGCCAAAACTTGCGCGCTGCGCGCGCCAACCGTGTTTTCTGGACGGATGAAAAACGCATCCGTCCAGAAAACACGGTTATGGATAAAAACAAGGACAGCGTCGGGGGTTTATTCGAGATCGTCGATCGGGCGCGGATGTGCTTTTCATCCGTGCCCGATCGGTGATCCGCGCGGACGGTTTCTCGTCCGCGCAATAGCGCAACTTTGCGACATCGGGGCGCAACTCAAGTCGCCACGCACAAGACCCCGACCACAACTTGGATTTACAAGGTCTATCCGCCTATCAGAACATTCAAGGCGCGAGGCGCGCCGACTTTGTGGATACTCACGCTAGTCTCAGCTAACATTCGTATGCGTCGGATGAAGAACAGCAACAAGCCGGGGGTAAGCGCATGACCGAAGTGGTGGCAACCAATCAGACCATCCTAGTGGTGGGCGGCGGCATCAGCGGCATGACCGCAGCGATCGAGGCGGCCGAATGCGGCAAGCAAGTGCTGCTGCTGGAGAAATCGCCCACGCTGGGCGGGCGCACCGCGCTCCTGTACCGCTATTTCCCCAAGCTCTGCCACCCGATTTGCGGCCTCGAGATCAACCTGCGCCGGATCAAGTCCAACCGCAACATCCGCGTGCTCACGCTGGCGGAGGTCAGCGCGATTTCGGGCAAGCGCGGCGACTACAGCGCAACGGTGAAAATCGCCCCGCGTTACGTCAACGAGCATTGCACCGCCTGCGGCGCCTGCGCCGAGGCGGTCGCGGCCGAGGTGCCGAACCCGTACAACTACGGTATGAACAAAATGAAGGCCGCCTACCTGCCGCATGCGATGGCCTATCCGCAGCGCTACGTGCTCGATGCCTCGCTCATCGGCACTCCTGAAGCCGACAAAGCCAAGGCGTCGTGCAAATACGGCGCCATCGATCTAGACATGCGCGAGGAGACCATCGAAGTCAAAGCCGGCGCCGTGATCTGGGCCACCGGCTGGCAGCCTTACGACGCGGCGAAAATCCAGCCCTATGGCTACGAGCGTTTCGCCAACGTGATCACTTCGCTCGAATTCGAGCGCCTAGCCGATCCGCATGGCCCGACCGGCGGCAAGATCCTGCGACCGTCGGATGGCAAGGAGGCGAAGAACATCGCCTTTATCCAGTGCGCCGGTTCGCGCGACGAGAACCATCTGCGCCATTGCTCGCGCATCTGCTGCATGGCCTCGCTGAAACAAACCCAGTACGTGAAAGAGTCCTGGGGCGCCGAAGCGAAATCCACCGTCTACTACATCGACATCCGCGCCATCGACCGCTTCGAAGACTTCTACCAGAAGGTGCAAAAGGACCCGACGGTGAGTTTCCTCAAATCCAAGGTGGCAAGAGTCACCCAGGACAAATCGGGCGATGTGATCCTGCACGGCGTCGACACCGAGGGCTATCACCGCTACGCCAACGCGCACGATATGGCGGTGCTCGCCATCGGCATGCAGCCGAGCGTGGCCGGCGTGGACATCCCGGCTGAAATCGTCGCGGATTCGAGCGGCTTCATCGAATCGTCGGCGGCGGAATCGGGTTTCTTCGGCGCCGGCTGCGCCACCAACGCGCTCGACGTCAACCGCGCGGTGCAAAGCTCCACCGCAGCGGCGCTGCGCGCGATACAAGTGATCAACAAAGTGGCAAGGGCAGAGATCTGACATGGCCGACATGAAAACAGCCGCCTACATCTGCAAGGGCTGCGGCATCGGCGAGCGCGTCGACACCGCGCAACTGGCGAAGATCGCAACCAAAGAAAGCAAGATGCAATTGGTGCGCGAGCACGACTTCCTGTGCAGCGCCGCCGGCGTGCAAACGATCACGGACGACATCGAAAAGGAAGGCGTCACCCATGCGGTGATCGCGGCCTGCTCGCGCCGCGCCAAGACCGAGGCGTTTCATTTTCCGAGCGTGGCGCTGGCGCGCGCCAACATCCGCGAAGGCGTGATCTGGGCCCGGCCCGACACCGAAGAGGCGCGCGAAACCACGCAGGAGATGGCCGACGATTACTTGCGCATGGGCTGCGCCGAATTGAAGAAAATGAAACTGGCGGGAGGCAACCCGGACACCGGCCACGCCAAGCGCCTGCTGGTGGTGGGCGGCGGCATCTCCGGCCTCACCGCCGCGCTGGAAGCCTCGAAGACCGGCTACCAAGTGGTGCTGGTGGAAAAATCCGCCAAGCTCGGCGGCTGGACGGCCGAGCTCTACCGGCGCATGCCGTTTCGCGAACCGTACGCGGAGCCGCAGGACACCGGCATGGCCGAACTCATCCGAGAGATCGAGGGCGACGCCAACATCAAGCTCATCACCAACGCCGTCATCGCCAAGACCGACGGCGCGCCGGGCCGCTTCAAGGTCGACATCAGCGTGGAAAGCGGCCCGTCCCTGACCGAGGAAGTCGGCGCCATTATCCAGGCGACGGGATTCACCACCTACGACATCGCCAGGCTGCCCGAACTCGGCGGCAGCAAGAGCCCGAACGTAATCGATCAGGCAACCCTGGAAAGGCTGGCGACGGATGCCGCACGCAAGGGGCAGCCGATCCGCCGGCCCGCCGACGGCGGCGAAGTGAAGACCGTGGTGTTCGTGCAATGCGCGGGCCAGCGCGACGAGTCGGGCAAGCACCTTTCCTACTGCTCCGGCTTTTGCTGCGGCGCGAGCGTCAAGCAGGCGATGTATTTCAAGGACGCCAACCCCGCCATAGACACAGTGGTGATTTACGACGACCTGCGCGTGCCGGGCAACGGCGAGGATTTCTACCGCAGCGCGCAGAAAAAAGGCGTGACCTTCACCAAGGGCAAGGTTTCCTCGGTCGAAGCCAAAGGTAATGCCTGCGAGGTGAAGTTCCGCGACATGATACTCGACGAAGACGCCACCATCAGCGCCGCCGACCTGGTGGTGCTCGCCACCGGGCAGGTGCCGAACTCCGGGGTGAACATCGACATTCCCGAGGAGGAAGTGGCGAAGATGGAAGTAAAGCCGATATCTATCCTCAACCTGACCTACCGTCAGGGCAAGGATCTGCCACAGCTTACGCACGGCTTCACCGACTCGCATTTCATCTGCTTCCCCTATGAGACGCGCCGCACCGGCATCTACTCGGCCGGCCCGGTGCGCCGCCCGATGGACATCGCCCAGGCGGTGGAGGACGCCACCGGCGCCACGCTGAAAGCGATCCAGGCGATGGAGAACGCCGAACTCGGCCGCGCCGCGCACCCGCGCTCGGGCGACCTTTCCTTCCCCATCGTTCAGCTCGATGGCTGCACCCAGTGCAAGCGCTGCACCGTGGAATGCCCGTTCGGCGCCATCGACGAGGATGAAAAGACCTATCCGGTGTTCAACGAAAGCCGCTGCCGGCGCTGCGGCACCTGCATGGGCGCCTGCCCGGTGCGGGTGATTTCTTTCGAGAACTATTCCTGCGACACGGTCGGCGCGCAGATCAAGGCGGTGGACATGCCCGACGAGTTCTCGGAAAAACCGCGCATCCTGGTGCTTGCCTGCGAGAACGACGCCTATCCGGCGCTCGACATGGCGGGCATGCAGAAGAACTGCTACAGCGCCTTCGTGCGCGTGATCCCGGTGCGCTGCCTGGGTTCGGTCAACACCATCTGGATCACCGACGCGCTGAACGCCGGCTTCGACGGCATCATGATGATGGGCTGCAAGCACGGCGACGACTACCAGTGCCACTTCGTCAAGGGCTCCGAGCTCGCGAGCTACCGCATGAGCAAGGTCGACGACACGCTGAAACAACTCGCGCTCGAGTCCGAGCGCGTGGTCAGTTGCGAGGTGGCGATCAGCGACATAGCGCGCGTGCCGCAACTGATCAACGACTACGCCGCCAAGATCAACGAGATCGGCATGAGCCCATTGAAAGGATTCGCATAGCCATGGGCGACCTGAACCAGCAGATGCTAGCCCAGTACCGCAACAGCTTTTTGCGCGAAGTCGAGGAAAAAGTCGATGACGGCGACTGGGTGAAAATGTGCATGCAGTGCGGCGTGTGCGCCGGCTCCTGCACCTTCGGCCCGGACTGGGAGCATACGCCGCAGAAGATTTTCATGATGATCCGCGCCGGCAAACGCGAAGAAGTCCTGAGTTCACAATCGATGTGGATGTGCACTTCCTGCTACAACTGCGTCGTGCGCTGCCCGCGCGAGCTGCCGATCACCCAAATCATGCACGGACTGGCGAGCTACGCGCACCGCCTCGGCCTCGCGCCGAAGAACCAGCCGACGCGCGATTTTTCACTGATCTTCTGGAATAACTGCACCCAGACCGGCCGCGTCAACGAGCTCCGCATGACCATCAGCCTGTACTTCAAGGACGGGCTGATCTCCGGCATCAAGAAGTTCTGGTCGCTGCGCGACATCGGCATGGGGCTGATGAAGGCCAAACGCCTGAACCCGCTCGAGCTGTTCGTAAGCCACGGCTGCAAAGACAAGGCCGGCCTGCGGCGCGCCCTGAAAAAAGCCGACGAGATCGAGGCCAGGCGGCGCGGTTACAGCAGCTGATTGAAGGATTAGACGATGGCAAAGAAAGAATACGCGTTCTACCCCGGCTGCTCCTCCACGCTGCGCGGCTCGGCCGCCAACTACCTGGTGTCGGTCAACTCGATGTGCGACAAGCTCGACGTCAAGATGACGCCGATCCCGGACTGGAACTGCTGCGGCGCCTCGATCAGCTACGCCGGATCGAGCGAACTCGCGCGCCATGTGCTCTCCGCGCGCAACTTCGCGCTGTCGGACAAACACCTGCCGGGCCAGGACATCGTCGCCACCTGCGCCGCTTGCTGGCTGGGCGGGCGCGAAACCATCGAAAAGCTCGACGCCTCGAGTCAGTTGATGGCCGACACCAACGAAGCGCTAAAAGAAGCGGGCCTCGAGTACAAGAGCGGGATCGCGATCCGCCACATGGTCGAAGTGCTGGTCGACGACCTCGGCTACGAGGAATTGGCGAAGCCGGTGGTGAAGCCGCTAGACGGCGTCAAGGTCGCCGGCTACGTCGGCTGCCAGACCAACCGCCCGTTCGGCATCGCCGGCGAATCCTTCGAGAATCCCCTGTACCTGGACAAGCTGGTCGAGACCATGGGCGGCGAGGCGCTCACCAAATACGAAGAAAAGGTCTCCTGTTGCGGCGGCTCGCTCGCTTTCTCCGAGCCGGAAAAAGCGCAGAAGCAGATCAAGAACATCGTCGAGGCGGCCTACGACCAGGGCGCGGACGTGATCTGCACCCCCTGCCCGCTGTGCCAGGCGAACGTCGAGGTCTACCAGTCCGAGATCAACAAGAAACACGGCACCAAGCTCAACATGCCGGTGGTCTATTACAGCCAGTTGATGAGCGTCGCCTACGGCGGCACGCTCAAGGAAGCCGGCCTGGACGGCCACATCATCCAGCCGAAGAAGCTGCAGGACATCGCGGTCAAGGTCGTCGGAAAGAGGTAGCGCCTAATTCCAGCCGTAGAGCGGAAATCCCTTCCCGCCAGAACGCCCCGTGCCGCGCAGCCGGGACATTATTGCCCCGGAAGCCGCGTCAGTATTCGCTCTCCGGCCGATTCGGCTCTCGACCCTGAAGAGACGCGCACAACGTCGCTGCCGAATGACAGCTTCGCAGCGATACCTGCCATTGGGCTAGACTGCTCGACAGGCAAGTCCCGGCCAAAACCGGAAGTGCTTGTTAGCTTGCCCATTTGCATAATTGCGCCATAACAAACCTTGGGCGGCTTGCCAAAGCGTATCAATGGACATTTTTCTAAAGCGTTAAGGGGTGGTCTTGAATCCGCTAGTCCTGTTTGCGCTTATTGCTGTTCCCTCGTTACTGATCTACCCGAGTTGGAAGAGGTTCGATCGAGGCCATCCAGAGGGCAAGGCAATGCTGTTCTTTCAAGTGACTAGGGAAAGTGCTTAAATAGCGGGCAGAGGAGATGGCAATGATGGACAGGAAAGAAGGCAAGAAGATAGTTCTCGCGCGATATGGTGCGTCTCGCGAGGACGCGATCGACAATATTCTCCAGCTTGAAGTTTCGCTCTTTCCAGACGTGACGAAGCTCCAGCAGCACGATGTGCTCGTCGGCGTACGCAGCGCCTCGGTGTCGTTCGTCGATCTACTGATGATGAGCGGGCAGTATCAGACAATGTTGCCCTTGCCGTGCGTGCCGGGAATGGAATATGCGGGGGTGGTGCTTGGGGTCGGCAGTGGAGTCGACCCGAGTAAGGTCGCCGTTGGCGATCGCGTATTGAGCGATTTTCTTGTAACTGGCCCCCGCAGCTTGGGTGCCTATCAGGCTCAAGGTGGCTGGCAGTCCTACGCGGTGGCACCGGATCACGGCGTGCACCGCATCCCGGAAGGTCTGACGTTTGATCAGGCGTGCAACCTGCTCCTGAACTACGAAACCCCATATTACGCATACATCGACCGGGCCAAGCTTCAGCCCGGCGAGACCGTGCTGATCACTGGCGCCTCAGGCGCCGCGGGAATGGCGGCTATTCAAGTCGCGAAGATACTCGGAGCCACAGTGATTGCGACTGGCAGGTCCGACGAGAAGTTAGCCCAGGTGAAGCTATTTGGGGCGGATCATGTGATCAACACCTCGCCTCGAGAAGGCGAGGCGGGCGTTCCCAAATTTCGCGACGATGTGAAAGCTTTTACCGGAGGTCGCGGCGTGGAGGTTGTGTTCGACACGGTTGGGGGCGATGTCTCGCAAGAGAGCATGCGGTCGCTAGCTTTCGGAGGTCGGATGGTTATCGTCGGCTGGGCGGAGAACACCAAAGTCGCGCAAGGCGGCGGAAAGCGCGGCTCGGACAACGCGGATCGACTTCCTACGAACATTATGCAGATGAAGGGCCTCTACGTTATGGGTTCGCCAATGGCGATTCATTCCGGTCGTGAACCTGCAATCCGCATACCCCGCCTAGAGAGTATTTTTAAATGGGTGCGCGAGGGTCGGATTACACCCTTTGTATCACACACGTTCCCTATAGCTGAATATAAACGCGCGATGCACGCGAAGCTTATCGGCGAGGTAAACGGTGGCTGCGTGCTACATCCCAGCGATGCTCAAGTTTGAGTGTCTGCTTTCGGCAAACGCCGACTTCCGCTTTGGGTCGACCGCCGGTGGCTATAAAAAACTGAGAGGCAGCTTCCAGTCTAAAGCAGTCCCCTGAACGCGGATGCTCGACCGACAGGTAGTGGCCATTATGTAGAGCTCTGCATAACGGCCAAAACCCGCCGTTGAGTTTCCTTCTCCGAAGCGGACAGTCGCGGCCGACGTCATCGAAGGCGCGACGCGCAGCGGCGGCAGCCCCTGGTCGCGCCAGGCTTTGTTTTGGGCGCAGGTTGTCCTCGGCACCCACTCGCCGATCGGCACGATCAGGCCGGTTTCCTGCGCGAGCGCGATGAACTGCAGGCGCGAAATCAGTCCGTTGCTCGGATGTTTCCAGTGCTCAGCGAGCCGATATTGATGCGCATGGCATCGCTTGATTTTTCTGGTTTGACCGGGTCAATATCAATCGCCGCTTCGAACCGCTTGAACTTTCCGGAAACTGGAACTCCCAGTTCCTTCACGATGAATTCGATCCGGCCCTCTTCCGGCAACAAAGTGCGACGCGTTGCGAATGCAGGGATCGAAGAAAGCACAAGGCAGTTGCAATCTATTAGGGCAACTACCGATACGCGCACGCGGTTCCGTTACAAATTGATACAAATCTGGGCGCTGGCGACCCGCCTCATGCTATAGAATCCGCCGCACACTCTTGGCAGTGAACTGGTTACCGGAAGAAAATGACGCTGCACAAACGCAACGGTCTCTTGCTGCCGCAGTTTCCTGAATATTGTAGGGGAACGCGGCAACTGTCTTAGATGGCCCCGCATCGCCAACGAGCCAATTTTTCCACGAAGGAGCGCTATGCTTGATTTGATAAAGCAATTTGTGGTCAACCGTCTTCTCTATATGGTCCTGCTCACGGTTTTATGTCTTGGAATATTTCCTTTCGTTACATTGTTTTCCTTTTCCATGTGGTTAGGAAAGACTTGGGATTCCGCTTCGCCAAATAAAACGCATGCCAAGAAGATCGAGGGATTATGGGACATTATTGGTAAGCCCTATGACTACCTGGTTAAGTTGGTCGGCTAAACATCTCATACACGGACTCTTAGCGCAAAGCGGTTCAGGGAGAAGGGCTACTCAGTTCCCGGACCGGCGGGGTGCGTTGAATAACTGTTGGACGCTATAAGACTGAGACTCTGCATACCTTTGGAGGCCACCATGCGCGCGAAGCAAACGAAGCAACCGAAGTGGCTGCCGGAAGTTCAACAGAACAACTATCCCGCGGCTGCGTCCTACCTGACCCTGCTCTTTCCAACCAAGGGCGCCGAACAGATCGTCGGCAAACTGAGAGCAGCCGGCGTGAGCCAGTTCAAGGCCAAGGACATATTTCGCGCATCTCAACTCTCGTTGCTGGGTGTAAGCAACTCGCACGTGGAGCATGATCGTAAGAAAATCAGAAATGGTGCAGCCTTGTCGCCGATTCTATTGGTTCGTGATGAAAAGATTGGCAAGGTCATCGTGGCTGATGGATACCACAGACTTTGCGCCGTCTATGGATTCGATGAAGATGCGTGGATTCCGTGTAAGATTGTTTAGCGTCTGAGAGGTAACCCGTACCAAGGGGCGCACATCCATCATTGCAGCGGACCTTCGCAAGCAGCCGCGCAGGCCGGTGCGTTCAAACGTTGAGATTGTGGAAAAACCCTGATTTCTTGAAATTCACGCTCGCAAACTATCGCGCGGATTCAAATTCGAAGTGCAACTTTGATTAACGGGTCGGTTGGGCGAGATGCGATAGCATCCGAGCCCCCTAACCGCCAAAAACGTTATCAACCCGCTCGCGCAGCGAGCATCCCCCACCCCATGGCGGTAACGCCGCGCTTTATTTCTTCTTCAGCCGCTCGTTCTGCGGAAACATGAAACGCTTCGCCTCATCGTCCAGTTCGGTCTTGAAGGCATGGCGCATCTTGAGCAGCTCGGTGCGCGCAACGGCGGGCCGCGCGTTGATCTCATCGAGCAAGCGCTTGATCTGCGGATAGGTGTTCCATGTGGCCTCACCGGTGCCCAGCACATAGGGCAGCAGGCGCGCCCAGCCCCAGAACGCCATGTCGACGATCGAATAGTCCTTGCCCAGCATGTAGTGCGAGGTGGCGAGATGGTCCTCGATGATTTTCCAGTGGCGATGCGCCTCGAAATCATAGCGGTTGAGCGCGTATTCCTTGGGTTCGGGCGCCGTATTGCGAAAGTGGACCGATTGCCCGGAAAACGGGCCGACACCGCTGGCAATGAGCATCAGCCACGAGAGCAGGTCGCCGCGCGCGGCGCTGTTTGCTTCCAGCGGGACGAAGCGCTTTTGGCGGTCGGCCAGGTAGAGCAGGATCGCATTGCTGTCGAACACACGCACGTCGCCGTCAACTATGGCCGGCACTTTTGCGTTCGGGTTCACCTTCAGGTATTCCGCAGAAAACTGCTCGCCCTTGCGCGTGTCGACCGGCACGGGCTCATAGGGCAGGCCCAGTTCCTCGAGGAGAAGGGCAACCTTCATCGGGTTGGGGGCGGCGTTGTAATAGAACTTCAACATGGCGATGGCGCTCTCAATGTGCGTGGGGGGGCGAAGCGGATTATATCGCGCGGGCCTGCCTTCTGCTTCAATCCCACCTGCCATAACCAGAAGCCATGCGTCGTTCTTGCCCAATCCTTCTTCGGCTATGCTTATAAAATGCCGGCCAAATTCGCCGCGATATTCCAAATTTGCATCTACAATGAAGGTGGGACGCTTCCCCACGCTCCCCTAATCCTGAGGCTGTTCCGGCAATTCCGCAACAGCCTCCAGGTTGGATGAGACAAATGGAAAAAAACGGAATGAAATCCACGCCGACCAAGCCAGCCGATGGCGCCGACCGCACGCTGGACGTGCTGCATTTCGAGCGCGACTCGCTCGGCGCCATCTTTGCGCCGAAGAGCGTCGCCGTGATCGGCGCGACCGAAAAAGAAGGCCGTGTCGGTCGGACCGTGCTGTGGAACCTGATCAGCAACCCGTTTGGCGGCACCGTCTATCCGATCAACAAGCGGCACAAGCAGGTGCTGGGCATCAGGGCCTATGCGGACGTCGCCGGCGTGCCCGAGACTATCGATCTGGCCGTCATCGTCACCCCCGCCCCGACGGTGCCCGGTGTCGTCGGCAAGTGCGTCGCGGCCGGAGTGAAAAGCGCGATCATCATTTCGGCCGGGTTCAAGGAGGCGGGCGCCGCGGGCGCCGCACTGGAACGGAGAATCGCCGACACAGCACGCGGCAAGTTGCGTCTCATCGGCCCGAATTGCCTGGGCGTAATGCGCCCCGTGACGCATCTGAACGCAACCTTTGCGAGCGCGATGGCGCGCGCCGGCACGGTCGGCTTCATCAGCCAGAGCGGCGCGCTGCTTACCGCCGTGCTCGACTGGAGTTTCCGCGAAAACGTCGGCTTCAGCGCATGCGTTTCCGTCGGCTCGATGCTCGACGTTGACTGGGGCGACCTGATCAACTTTCTCGGCGACGATCCGCACACGCACAGCATCATGATTTACATGGAGTCCATCGGCGATGCGCGCTCTTTCATCTCCGCCGCGCGCGAGGTCGCGCTGACCAAGCCGATCATCGTGATCAAGGCGGGGCGCACGGCGGCCGCGGCGAAGGCCGCCGCCTCGCACACCGGCGCGCTCGCCGGCAGCGACGACGTGCTCGACGCGGTGTTCCGCCGCTGCGGCGTATTGCGCGTCAACTCCATCTCCGACCTGTTCCACATGGCCGAGGTGCTGGCGAAGCAGCCGCGACCCTCCGGCCCGCGCCTGACCATCGTCACCAACGCCGGCGGACCGGGCGTGCTCGCCACCGACACCTTGATCGCCCTCGGCGGGGAACTGGCCGAGCTGTCCGAACCGACGCTGCGCTCGCTCGACCAGGTGCTGCCGCCGCACTGGAGCCACGGCAACCCGATCGACATCCTCGGCGACGCCGATCCGGAACGCTACGCGCAAGTACTCGAAATCGCCGCAAAGGATCCGAGCAGCGACGGCCTGCTGGTGGTGCTCACGCCGCAGGCGATGACCGATCCGACCGAAACGGCCAGGCGTTTGACGAAGTTCGCCGTGACCCGGGGCAAGCCGGTGCTCGCGAGCTGGATGGGCGGCAAGGATGTCGTTGCCGGCGAGGCCATTCTCAATCAGGCGAACATACCGACCTTCGGCTATCCGGACACGGCGGCGCGCACCTTCACCCTGATGGATCGCTACGCCTATAACCTGCGCGGCCTATACGAAACACCGACGCTGGTGGAAGCCGAAACGGAGGCGGCGCCGGACCGCGCGCAGGCACGGCAGTTCATCCTGGACGCGCGCAATTCCGGCCGCAGCTTGCTGACCGAGTTCGAGTCGAAGCAACTGCTCGCGGCCTATCGCATCCCGACCGTGCCGACGCGCATTGCCGCGAGCGAGGACGAAGCGGTGCAATGCGCGGCCGCCATCGGCTTCCCCGTCGTGCTCAAGCTCGATTCGCGGACCATCACGCACAAGACCGAAGTCGGCGGCGTGCAGTTGAACCTCGCCGATGCCGATGCGGTGCGGCGCGCCTACCGCGCGATCGAATCCGGGGCAAAGGCCGCGCGCGAACCGTGTTTGCGCGGCGCCAAGCACTTTCTCGGCGTGAGCGTGCAGCCGATGGTCAAACTCGAAGGCTACGAACTGATCGTCGGCAGCAGCATCGACGCGCAATTCGGTCCGGTGCTGCTGTTCGGCGCGGGCGGGCAGTTGGTCGAGGTGTTCCGCGACCGCGCGCTCGCGCTGCCGCCGCTCAACACCACGCTGGCGCGGCGCATGATGGAGCAAACGACCATCTACAAGGCGCTCAAAGGCGTGCGCGGCCGTGCACCCGTGGACCTCGACGCGCTGGCGCGATTACTGGTGCGCTTCAGCCAACTGGTGGTCGAGCAGCCCTGGATCAAGGAGATCGACATCAACCCGCTGCTCGCGGCCCCCTCCCCGGCCACATCGCCGCCGGAGGCGGGAAAGCCGGACGCCGGGGGAATCGTCGCGCTCGACGCGCGCATCGTCTTGCACGCAGCGGACATTCGCGAAGACCAGTTGCCCAGGCTCTCCATTCGCCCTTACCCGGCGCAATATGCGTCGGCATGGACGACCAAGGCCGGCATGCCGGTCAGCATTCGACCCATCCGCCCGGAAGACGAGCCGATGATGGTGAAGTTCCATGCGACCCTGTCCGAGGAAAGCGTGTACATGCGCTACTTCCATTATATTCAGTACAACCAGCGCGTCGCGCACGAACGCCTGACGCGTCTGTGCTTTATCGATTACGACCGCGAGATGGCGCTGGTCGCGGAGCGCAAGGACCCCAACACGGGCGAGAACGCCATTCTCGCCATAGCGCGCTTGAGCAAAGTGCACCAGACCGCGGAAGCGGAATTCGCGATTCTGGTCAGCGACGCCTACCAGGGACACGGATTCGGCGTCGAGCTGTTGCGCCGCCTGGTCGAGATCGGGCGCGACGAAAAGCTGGAACGTATCGTTGCTACCATCCTCGCCGACAACGTCGCCATGCAGCACGTTTCGCGCAAGATCGGTTTCAAACTGAAGCGGGTTGAAGCCGAGTTCCATGCGGAGCTGGATCTGGCGAAGCCTTGAAATCCATTCGGAAAGGGATATACCCGTTGTTGCCTGTTGGGCTTGTTACGCTAATAGCAACGTCAAGCCGCGCTTGCTTTTGTCCATAACCCTGTTTTCCGAACGGATGTGCTTTTCATCCGTTCGGAAAACAGGGTTGGCGCGCGCAGCGCGCAATGGCCGCACGCCGACGTCGGCATAAGCAGGAGAACACATCGAGCTGCGGTGATTGATCTTGCGCGGACGGCGGCCCGTCCGCGCGGATCGTCGATTGGGCACGGATGAAAAGCACATCCGTACCCAATCGACGATCTTGTATAAAAGCCCACCCCAAGCACTTGCTGTTTTTATCCATAACCGTGTTTTCTGTACCGATGCGCTTTTCATCGGTACAGAAAACACGGTTGGCGCGCGCAGCGCGCAATGGCCGCGCGACGACATCGGCGGACATAGGAGGATACATCGAGCTGCAGCGATCGGGCTTGCGCGGACGGTTTCTCGTCCGCGCAATATCGCAACTCTGCAACGCCGAAGGGCGCGATTTAGGTCGCCATGCACGGCGGCGATTCGACTCTGGTACCTTTCGGCCATGACCCGATCCAAACTCCGCTTCAAACTCTTTTCTCCGCGCCGCGACCGCACGGCGGCGATGCCATTCATCATGCTGACGGCGCTGATCGACATGGTGTCGATAGGCCTGATCATTCCGGTGTTGCCGGCATTGGTCGGGAGCTTCACCGGCTCGCAGGCGGATCAGGCCTTCTGGTATGGCGTGGTGACGTGTGCCTTCAGCCTGGCGAACTTTTTCGCTTCGCCGATCCTGGGTGCGCTCTCGGACAAGCACGGCCGCCGGCCGGTGCTGCTGCTCGGGTTCTGCGGCCTCGCGCTGAGTTTCTTCGCCACCGCGCTATCGACTGCCCTGTGGATGCTGATTGCCGTGCGCCTGGTGAGCGGCGCGATGCAGTCCAACCTGGCCGTCGCCAACGCCTACGTCGCCGATATCACCCCGCCTGAAGAGCGGGCGAAGCGATTCGGCATGCTCGGGGCGATGTTCGGCGTGGGCTTCATCCTCGGGCCGGTGATGGGCGGCCTGTTGGGCGCGATCGATCTTCGTCTTCCGTTCTTCGTCGCCGGCAGTCTTGCCTTGCTCAATCTGCTCTACGGCTATTTCGTGCTGCCCGAGTCGCTCCCCGCGGAGCGCCGGCATGCATTCGACTGGAGCGCCGCGAATCCGGCCGCATCGCTGCGCGCTCTGGCACAGTTGAAGGGCGCGGGACGGCTGGCTGCCGTGGTTGCTTGCAGCGGGCTGGCGCAGTTCCTGCTCTACACCTGCTGGGTGCTGTACACGACTTTCAAGTTCGGCTGGGGGCCGCTGGAGAACGGCTGGTCGCTCGCGGCGGTCGGCCTCATTTCGGCCATCGCGCAGGGCCTGCTGCTCGGGCGTCTGCTCAAGCGCTTCAGCCCGCAACGGCTCGCCGCGCTCGGGCTGGTGTCATCCACGCTCGCCTACGCGATGTGGGGGGCGGCCACCCAGGGCTGGATGATGTTCGCGATCATCTTCTTCAACATTCTGGGCGCCACGGTTTCGGCGTCCATCCAGAGCATTATTTCGGGTGCCGCGGACGCGCGCAGCCAGGGCAAGACCCTCGGTGCGGTGAGCGGCCTGAACAGCCTGATGGCGGTGATCGCCCCGGTGATCGGCGCGCCGCTGCTGGTGATGGTTTCGCACCTGGACCAGGGTGACTGGCGCATCGGAACGCCGCTCTACTTTTGCGCCTTGCTGCAGGCGGCAGCGCTGGCGCTGGCAGTCTCGCACTTCCGTCAGCAGCGCCGCGCGCGGCTCGGCGCTGCGTGACCCGGCCCGTCCGCACCAGCTAATCAGCCGTCATGGCGGTAGGTGCCGGAACCGTGCGGTGCAGCTCTGAACTCTGGCAGCAACTCCGCCTGGGACGAGAACTCGCACAAGGTCGGGTAGGCGGCGGCAATGACCACTTCAGGGAGCATCGTTTGCGTGAAGTGCCACGTGACAGCCGCGGTTACCCCAGCTTGGTTGATTGTGTTGCTGGTAACCGCAAGCGGTTTGCGACGAAATTCCAATTCGAGCGCCTCGTATGCCGCCAGAAGCTGCCCCGTCACTCGTGCTACCCAGGGCTCGTGCTGCTTCTCGGCGGGCCGGAGGCTGCGTTCGTAGATGATCTGAACGCTCTTCTCGCATGCGGCGAGGGCGAGGCCGATCACGCGCAGGACGTGCTGGCGCTCCGCGATACCCGCGGGCATGAGACTCCTGCGCGGCGCAGCGAGCGTTTCGGCGTAATCGAGTATCAGCGTTGAATCCATGAGGACTTCGCCGTCATCGCAGACGAGCGAAGGCGCCTTGACGACAGGATTGATCTGCTGAAACTGCGCGAACGTGCTGAACACGGAAATGGACCGGTGCTCGAAGCGCAGGTCGAGAAATTGCAAAGAGACCGCCACGCGGCGAACGTAGGGCGAATCAAGCATTCCGATAAGTTGCACGGTTTCTCCTGCTTGGGCTGACGGGTTTGGGACAGACGCAACGGTCCGTGCGCCGACTTGCTGGTGTGCCATGCCCGGCGCACATCGTCCTGGTGAACGGCGGGCCAGCACGATGGAATCGAATGGCACGGCCGCTTTGGCCCGTCCGTTCCACCTATAGTTGGGCGTCATTTCACAATGCCTACGATTTGTGAGCATCTCGAAACGCTTTCAATACAGCATTCATGCGCGTCTGGTAACCAGCCCCTTGTTCCCTGAACCAAGCGAGCACATCTTCATCCACGCGCAATGCAATCTGCGCTTTACGCGATGGAAGTGGCAATCCGCGATGGGCTACCGCGCTAGCCCAATCTGTAGGCGAGGTGCGTGGAGCGTCTTTCGTAAATTTGATCTCGCGATCCGACATCGCAGCGAGCTTTGCCCAATTTGTCTTTCCTTTAACGCCGCTTCCGGTAGTAACGCGCCCAGTTTTTCTCTTCATGAGTTTCTGCCTTTCTGGCCGAAATAAGATGAGGAATGTCTCCTTCTTCGCCGCGCGGGGTCCATACCACGAATAAGGCTACGCCATTGACAATTCCAACGCTTTGGTAGCGGCGCTCTCCATAGGAGTCCCGCACGTCCTCCCGCGTCAACAGGTCGCCACCAAAGAAATCCTCCAGGTCCGCGAAGTCGATGCCGTGATCTTTCAGATTGCGGCGGCGCTTCGTTTCATCCCAGGTGATCATGCGGATGATTGTAGATGCAAGTGCATATACAATGCAAGAGCGGCATTTCAGGCGTCAGGGATACACCGAAGCCCCCCTTGATGCCCAACGTGCTTGGTCAGCCGCGCGCGGCTTCATGCGCGTCGGCTGCACCAAGGTGTTAGGTGTCTCCATGTTTCGCTAGCGTGGGACCGTGCCCCGAACAGCCAATGCCGTCGCCGTCAAGGTAAAGGCGCCATCTTGGCGGCCGCCAAGAATTCGTGAATGCAGAGCCTTCCTCAGCGCTTCACGACGCTCGTCGGAGAGCGAAGCGACGTATGCACCCTGCGGTGCCACGCCACAAAGGTGCGGCTCCCAGAAATCCTTGAAAGAGGTAAATGGCAGCTGCATACTGATAGCGGTCTCTTCCACGTCGACGAGGCCGGCCAACTGCCACAGTGCAGCCAGTTGACCCTCTCGATTCGAATGCTTAGGCCGCTGAGCGCGCGCGTCGGCACCGGGATCGAGTTTGCAAGCCTCCTCCCAGAAGATCGATGTCAATTCCAGCTTGTCGCGATGCCACGTACACGCGGAGACAGTCCCACCTGGCCGCGTCACGCGCTTCATCTCATTGGCGGCCCGTTCAGGCTGCGGAACGAACATCATCACAAGCAGGGATAAGGTCTGCTCGAAGTGTGCGGCTGGAAAAGGAAGCTGCACGGCATCGCCGGCTTCGAGGACGATGCGCGGATCGTTGAAGCGCGTGCGTGCATAGTTAATGAAGGACTGCGCGGGGTCAATTCCGACGATCTCGCTCGTGCGTGTTTTATCCGCAATCGTCTTGATCAGCGCTCCGGTTCCGCAGCCCACGTCCAGTATCCTGCCGCCGTCGCGCAATCGGGCAAAGTCTGTATATAGCGGTGCCAGTCGGACGCTCCAGCGTCCCATCAGTTGCTCGTAGCCCAGCGCATTTGCAAACATCTCAGGCATCGTTCCCCCTTCCGCGTGGAGACACCTAACGAGAAGTCGCCCCCCTAAAAGGGGCCTTATAAGGGCTATTATCCCCTACTTGACTTTTTACCCTATCCATGATTCAATGCTCCTAACCTGCTAGGAGATACATCATGGCGAAGACCGTAAAGACCGCGCACTACAGAATCCACCAAATGAGCGTGGCGCAGTTCGAGAAGCAATTCCCGCACGAAGACGCATGCAAGGCTTACCTGATGGCTAATCGTTGGCCTGATGGCGTTGTGCGCTGTCCTCGTTGCGGTTTTGAAGCGTCTCCACTCTCGACAAAAGCCTATCATTGGCAGTGCTATAACTGCGCGCCAACTACCAGCTACCGCTTTTCCGTATTGGTCGATACGATCTTCGAGAACACTAACAAACCGCTGCGTGAGTGGTTCCGCGTTATGCACCTGATGTTGACCAGCAAAAAAGGCATGAGCGCCTTGCAAATCTTCCGCTACATGGGCTTCGGTTCCTACAAAACCGCTTGGCTGATGTGCCACAAGATCAGGGCCGCGCTCGGCAATCAGGAATTCAAGCAACTGATCGGCTACGTCGAGATAGACGAAACCTTTGTCGGTGGTAAAGCCAAGAACAAGCACAAAGGCCCAGGTGGGCGTGATGATATGGGCGGCACTGGCGGAACCGGAAAGACTATCGTCGTCGGCGCAGTCCAGCGCAAAGGCAACGTGGTTTGCCGCGTGATCGAGAACACTAAGGCCGCAACGCTTAACGCTTTCGTGCGTGAGGCCGTCTCGCACAAAGTCAGCCTGATTTCTACCGATGAACATGCTGGTTACAACCACCTGGACAAACATTTCCCGCATGGCATGGTTCACCATAGCCGCGACGAATATGTTTGCGGTGCTGTTCACACGAACACCATAGAGGGATTCTGGAGCATCGTTAAGCGTGGCATCGTCGGGACATTCCACAAAGTCAGCAAGAAATACCTTAACCTATACGTCAATGAATTCGAGTTCCGGTATAACAACCGCGAGAACGCGGATATTTTCGGCGCAGCGATCAAGGCTTGTTAATCAGTCAGCATATTCCTCTAAAAATTGGCTTAACCGAGCAAGTCTAAAATGAATCCCAGCCCATAAGTTTCTATGTTGTATTGAAGCAATTGAATTCGCTGCCATAGGTAGGCCGGCTGGATTACAAAATCTCGCAACGAAAGACGGTTCAAGATTGTCGTTCAGAAATTCCTCAATTTCTTTTTGCCATAAATCCGTTTCTTGAAATGGTGGGGGCTGCGTTTCATCGTTACAACTCACCATTAATTTCTTCCCTTCCATCAGAAACCCTGAAAGAGAATCCCTTATTCTTCGTTTGTCAGTTCGTTTAGACAGGGCTATTTCAAGTTCTTCTATCCTGTTTTTTGATTTTTCATAAAGATGTGCTGGTGCCAAAAATAGGCGAATAATAAAAATCATAATCCAAGCAGCCCCGAGGCAAGCAGCAGCTAACTCTATTATTCCAGGCAGCGTATCTGGCGCGCTCAATTTCTTGCCAGTCCACGCGAAGTAGGCCAGATAAAATATAACAGCACCTGGAATAGGTGCTGCCGCATTTGCTCCGTCAATGGAATCGTGCCAAGCGTATTTAATACATTCCAAATAGAACGTAGCTTTATGGCCCATAACAAATTCTCCCGAAAGGATAGAGTAGGATACTCTTCCTTGCGGGGTATTAAGTCAAGTACGGGATAATCGCCCTTATAAGACCCCAATAGCGGGGTCGAGCACGGCCAGCTTACGCTCAAGCCATTGTTTCCTCAACCAGGGTGAACGGGATAGGCACCTGCGCACTCGCACGATATAGGCACCACTGGGGTATCGTCGCCACCGGACGTCTCGATCGCCCTTCCGGGAAAAGACCCCGCCTCTTCGCCTGGTCCCTATTTGCGGTCTCCACCTCGGGGAACATATACGCATTTGACGGCATGGGAATCCTGACTTACCGTGCCAACCGAGAAGCCGACCCGCAACGTAGCGCAGACAAGAAAGGAGCGCGCATGGACCAGCGAATCATCGACCTCTACGATGAATACACGCACGCGCCGATCGAGCGGCGCGTGTTCATCAAGCGCCTTACGGCGCTGGCCGGCAGCACCGCCGGGGCGATGGCGGCGCTGCCGCTGTTGGAAAGCAACTATGCGTTCGCCGCCACGGTGCCGCCGAACGACGCGCGCATCGAAGCGGGCCACGTGGCCTATGCGGGCGCTTCGGGCGCCATCCGCGCCTATCGCGCCAGGCCGAAGGGCGCGGCGAAGCTGCCCGCTGTCGTCGTAATCCACGAGAACCGCGGGCTCACGCCGCACATCGAAGATGTGGCGCGCAGAGCCGCGATCGAGGGCTTCGTCGTGCTTGCGCCCGACCTGCTCTCCCCTTTGGGCGGCGCGCCCGCCGACGAGGATGCCGCGCGGCAACTGTTCGCCAAGGTCAATCCCGCCACCGCCCTTGCGGACCTGGTCGCGGGGGTATCCTACCTCAAGACCAGCGCGGATGTCTCTGGCAAGATCGGCTGCATCGGCTTTTGCTGGGGCGGGGGCATGGCCAATAATCTCGCGGTGAACCTGCCCGAGCTCGCCGCGGCGGTGCCGTTCTACGGCATCCAGCCTGCCACTGCCGACGTGCCGAAGATCAGGGCGAAGCTGCTGCTGCACTACGCTTCCAACGACGATCGCGTCAACGCCGGCGTCCCCGCTTACGAGGCGGCGCTGAAGGCCGCGGGCCTGAGCTACACCAAGCATGTGTACGAAGGCACCCAGCACGCCTTTCACAACGACACGGCCGGCGCCCGCTACAATAAGGAAGCCGCCGAGCTCGCCTGGCGCCGCACGGTCGAGTTTCTGCGCGCCACGCTCGGGGCCTGAGCCTCGCGCGAGCGCGCAGGTTAGCGCCCGGCGGGGGTCGGAAAAGTGCAAGCCAATCAGCGTTTGAACAGCCGTTCCGCGTTGCGGAAAGCGATCTTCTCGGCCACGCTCCGCGGCAACTGCGCCAACCAGGTTCGATAGCCGGCCATGATGTCGCCGTAGCTGTCCCATCGTTGGCTGATCCAGGTGTCGGAGCCGAGCAGGAAGCGGTCGGGATAACGCTCGAACAACCGCTTCCATTCCGGTGTCAGCTTGCCGCTATCGGTGATGCCGTAGCGGTAAGACAGCTCGCACCACAGGGCCGGATAGCGCTCGAGGTAAGCGGCGACTTTCTCCGCTGTCGTGGAAAAGCCCGTGTGCGCCCAGATGATCCGGGCTTTCGGGTCGTGGGCGAACAGAATCTCCAGCGCCTCGTCGTCGGCATGGGCATGCAAATAGAGGTTTCTTTCCACGGCGAAATCGACGGTGCGCTTGACCCATTTGGTCGCAGCCGCCTTGCCCGAGAGATGGAATTCGCCGACGCCGACGTAGTAGCCGCGCTGGTACTCGGTTTCGATCAGATCCTGAATCGCCGGATCGTCCATCCAAGTCTGGATATCGGCGCGCACGCGGTAGGGCCGGATGAACGGCACCACCCACAGGTCCTTCGGTTTGGCTTCCACCAGCGCGCGCGTGCCGTCGTTGGGCCGGCTGGTGGCCAGTATGCCGGTGACGTTCTGCTCACGAAAAAGAGCCAATACCTTCTCCAACGGAAAATGCGGCGCCGGCTCCCAATTGTAGTGCAGGTGGGCGTCAAAGATGGGCAGTGGGGCGGGATCGGCGGCGGGGGCCGCCGCTATCGCGAGCAGCATCACGAAGAAAACATGGCGGCTGCGAAGCAGCGAGAGCATGGGGTGACTCATGGCGTTGCTCCGGAAAGGCCGGTGGAGCGGCGAGCTTACCCGGTTTTTTTGCCGGGCGAAAGCCGGCGCCGGCAGCGCCCGCTTCGTATCGAGCCGGCGCTCCCGATATCGGCACGAAGCGCGCGCTATGAGCGGCGCTATTTCTTGGCCGATTCCGCCGGCTTGGCTTCTTGCGTCCGGTCGGACGCGGGTGCGGGCGCCTGCACTATCTCGATCTTTGCCTTGGCCTTCATCTCGTCGAACAGCTTTTTCAGGTTCTGCTGCTGCACTTGCTGCGTCAACGCGGGCTTGATTTGCTCCAATGGTTGGACCTGCCGCGGGCGGGAATCTTCCAGCAGTATCACGTGATAGCCGAATTGTGACTTGACCGGCTCGTCGGTGAATTGGCCTTTGGCCAGCCGGGCAACCGCCGCGCCGAATTCCGGAACCATGCCGCGCGGATCGAACCAGCCCAGATCGCCTCCATTGGCTTTGGAGCCGCGGTCTTTGGATTTTTCCTTGGCCAGCGATTCAAACGCTTTCGGGTTCTTCTTCAGTCTGGCGACGATGTCCTTGGCCTCGGCTTCGCTCTCGACCAGGATATGGCGCGCCTTGTACTCGCTGCCGCTTGTCTGGGTCTTGATCTTTTCGTACTCGGCATTCAGCATATCGTCGCTGACGGCATTGTTCTTGAGGTAGTCCTGCACGAAAGCGTCGATCAGGATGGATTGCCTGCCGAGTTCGATCCGGTCCGATACTTCGGGCACCTTGTCCAATCCCTTTTTGACCGCTTCTTGAGTAATGATGACCTGCATTGCCAGGTTGTCAATGAATGTCTTGCGCGCCTCGGCGCCGGCCGGCCGGCCCAGGTCAGTGCGCTGCTTGAGCATCATGCCGACGAGGTGCTCGCTGATGGGGGTTCCGTTCACGGTCGCGGCGATGGGATGCTTGGCCGATCCGGCGACCGAGGGCGAGTCGCTGGAACTGCACGCGGCCAGCGCCAGCAGGGAAACACCGCTTGCCAGCAGAAGTCGGGACTTGATAAACATCTTTGTATTTTCCTGTTGAAATGGGTTGGCTAAAGCAGCAAGTGCGATAAGGTATTCATTTCCGCTGCCAGTTTGAGTTTACGCCATGGGTAGAAGGCGGATTCTACCCGCGATTGGACGGTCGGAGAGCATGTGCCCGACTTCGACGATCTCGATGCCTGAGGGCGGGCCGCTCATGCGAGGGCGCGCGCCAGCTCGGCTATCATCTGCGCCAGCGGCATATCGTTGGTGAAGACTCCCTTGACCCCCGCCGCAAGCAGTCCCGCGGCATCTTCCGGCGGAATGGCGCCGCCGACGAACACGGGGATGTCGCCGACGCCGGCGGCAACGAGCCCGTCGAGCACCTCGCGGGCGAGTTCCTTGTGGCTGCCCGAGAGGATCGACAGGCCGACCGCCGCAACGTCCTCGTCCGCCGCCACGCGCACGATGAATGCGGGCGACTTGCGTAGTCCCGTGTAGATCACTTCCGCTCCGGCATCGCGCAGCGCCAAGGCGATCACCTTGGCGCCAGAGTCGTGCCCGTCGAGCCCCGGCTTGGCGACGAGGATGCGTTTGCCCGCCAAGGGGCCCGGGCCGACGGCGGAGCTCATAGGGACACCGGTTCCTGGAACTCGCCCCAGCAGCGCTTCAGGCGGTCCACCATTTCGCCCACGCTCGCATATGCATGGCAGCATTCGATCAGCAGCGGCATCAGATTGTGCGCGTCGGTCGCGGCCGCGGCTTCGAGCGCGGCAAGGGAGCGCTCGACGCGCGCCGCGTCGCGCACGCGCTTGAGCTCGGAGTGCTTGGCCAGCACGCGCGCCGAGATTTGCGGATCGAGCCGGAACACTTCGCCGTAGCTGTCGGCCTGCGCTTCCCGGCGGAACTGGTTCTGCCCCACGACGATGCGCTCGCCCCGGTCGGTCTCTTCCTTCTTCCGCTTCGCGCGCACGGCGATGCGCCGTTGCAGCCAGCCGTCTTCGATCGCCTTTACCACGCCGCCATAGGCGTCGATCTCGCCCATCACTTCGAGCATCCCCTGCTCCATGCGTTCGGTGAGCCATTCGACGTAGTAGCTGCCGCCGAGCGGATCGACCGTGGCCGCGATGCCGCTCTCATGCTGCACGATCTGCTGCGTGCGCAGCGCGATCTCGGCCGAGAACTCGGTCGGAATCTGGAACGCCTCGTCGTAAGCGCAGGTAAAGATCGACTGCGCGCCGCCCAGCACCGCCGCCATGTTCTCGATCGCGACGCGCACGATGTTGTTGTACGGCTGCGCCGCGACCAGCGACGAGCCGCCGCAGACAACGCCGAAGCGAAAGTGCAGCGCTTTGTCGTCGGTGACGCCGTAGCGCTCGCGCAGCAGCTTGGCCCACAGGCGGCGGCCGGCGCGGAACTTGCACGCCTCTTCGAACAGATCCATGTGCACGTAAAAGAAGAACGACAGGCGCCGCGCGAACTTGGTGAGGTCACCGCCGCGGCGGATCAGCTCGTCGACGTATGCGAGTCCGTTGGCGAGCGTGTAGGCCATCTCCTCGACCGCGGTGCAGCCGGCGTCGCGTACGTGCGCGCCGGCGATCGAAATGGCGTTGAAGCGCGGCGACACCTCGTTCGAATAGAGAATCGAGTCGGCGATCAGCCGTAGCGAGGGGCGCACCGGAAAGATCCAGGTGCCGCGCGCGACGTACTCCTTGAGGATGTCGTTCTGGATGGTGCCCGTCAGCTTCTCGCGCGGCACGCCCTGCTTGTCGGCCGCGGCCAGGTACATGGCGTAGATGATCGCCGCCGTGCCGTTGATGGTGAATGAGGTGGAGATCGCGCCCAGGTCGATGCCTGCGAACAGCGTCTCCATCTCCGACAGGGAGAATAGCGACACGCCCACCTTGCCGATTTCGGGCCGCGCCATCGGATCGTCCGGATCGTAGCCGCACTGCGTCGGCAGATCGAGCGCGACCGACAGTCCGGTCTGCCCCTGGTCGAGCAGAAAGCGGTAGCGCCGGTTGGATTCCTCGGCCGAACCGAAGCCGGAATACTGGCGGATGGTCCAGGGGCGCCCGCGGTAACCGTCGGCGAAGATGCCGCGCGTGAACGGATACGCGGCCGGCAGCCCCGGATCCGCATCGCCCGCCATCTCGCGCGTCACCACCACCGGCACTTCGATCCCCGCTGGCGTCGCCACGCGCGTTTCCGGCTGCGTTTGCGCGGTGCCGGGCTTGGGTACTGCGCTCATTTTTTCGCCTCCTCGCTCGGAATGTTCTTCGCCGCCCGCCGCTGCTGCGCGCGGCGCCCGACGCGGGCGAACAGATCGCGCTCGCGCGAGCGCCAGAACGGTCTCAAGCCTCGTACTTGAACGACAGCGATACCCGCGTGCGGTAGGCGGTCACCTTGCCGTTCTCGACCTTCATGTCGGTCTTGATTACCTCGGCCACGCGCAGGTCGCGCAGCGACTTGGAGGCGACCTCCACTGCCTTCCTGCCCGCATCCTCCCATGAAGTCTTGCTTATTCCGACCACCTCGACAATTTTATAGACGCCTGCCGCGTTTTTCTTGCCCATTTTGCTCTCCTCGAGTTAGCGCGCCTCGTGGCCCAACGGAGCCCGGCGCGGCTCCATGATACGCCTGCCTCCACTGCTTAGATGCGCAACCATCCCTGCCGGGACGCGTAATGCACCGAAATTCCGAACACAACGGCCACGCCGACGTTCCAGATCGCAAACGCCGCCGTCGCCAGCACCACGAAGCGGTCGGCTTTTTCCGCGCCGGCGTCGCGGCTTCCCAGGGCGAGCTGCAAGCCGGCCATGAACAGAATGACACCGAGGACGCCCTGAGGGAATATTTTGAAAATAGTGCCGATGGACGACGATAGAAACAGTCCCGCGCACAGCAGAACGCCGCCGAGAATGATGGACGAGCCGCCGGTGCGCGCCCCGAACTGGATGTGGCCCGCCATGCCACCCGCCCCGTGGCACATCGGAATCCCCCCGAGCAGACTCGATCCCAGGTTCATCAAGCCGGTGGAATAGGCAACCGATCGCTCGCTCACCGCCCGGTCGGGAAACAGCCGGTTGTTCTCTTCGGTGATCGAGAGATACGCGTTACCGAAGGTGAGAGGAAGCTGCGGCAGCGACAGCAGGATGAGTCCGGTCCAGAGATCGCTCATGGACAGGGTCCCCCAGGCAAGGGTCGGAATTTTGAATTCGGGTTTAAGCGCACCGAGCTCGCGCATCAGATCGGGTTGATTCATCAGCGCCATCGCCACGCCGATGGCCAGCAGCACCAACATCGCCGGTACCCGCGGGCGGCCGAGCATCACCAGCGTCACGGCGAGCAGCAGGCCCGCAACCCAAGAGCTGGCCGACATCATGCGGACGCCCTCGAGCATGAAGGAAAAGCCCAAGCCCATGACGACGCCCAACAGTGCCGAGCGCGGAACCCAGCTTGCCGCCCGCCTGCCCAGCCCGGTCACGGCCAACGCGATCCACAATAGACCCGTCGTCAGCGCCGCGCCGACGACAACCGCCGCACCCAAACCCGCCGCGAGCGTGGCCTGGCTGACCGCCGCCGCGCCGATGGCCTTCATCGGCTGCACCGGAAAGGGCGTCCGGTATATCGATCCGACCACGATCAGGGCCACACCAAAAGCGACCAGCAGGCCATTCGCATCCATCTTCAGGATCGATACGTAGGCGGCGACGAACGGGATCAGCGTACCCAAATCGCCGAAGGCCCCGGCCCACTCCGGCAGATCGAACCGGTTTTTCGTACGCGCGGACTTGTCGTTCATATGGCCGCGATCATATGAGATTCCCGCGCGCGCGGGTAGCACGCAACGGCGATTGCGGTCCTCATCAATCGCAAACAAGCGCCGAACCGTCATGCGCAAGCGCATACGGGACCATCGGCGTCTGGGGAGCCCCCGCGTGCGGCATCCCCAGGGCGGCGAGCGAGCGTTGTCGCAGCCGCCGCTTGAGCCGCGCCGGGGCTGCCTCGGTCATCTCAGGCTTTGCTCGCGGCGAGGATCGCCCGGCGCAGCTCCTCGTAATTGCGCGTGACCGGAAACTGCGGAAACTCGGCCGCCACCTTGGCGGGTGGGCAAAACAGGATCCCGGCGTGAGCCTCTGCCAGCATGGTCGTATCGTTGTAGGAATCGCCGGCGGCAATGGTGTGGAAATTGAGCTCCCTGAACGCTTTCACCGAAGCGCGTTTCTGATCCTTCATCCGCAAGCGGTAGTCGCGCACGCGGCCGCCCGCCTCCACCACGAGCTCGTGGCAGAAGAGCGTCGGGTAGCCGAGCGCTCGCATCAGCGGCGCCGCGAACTGGTAATAGGTGTCCGACAGGATCACCACCTGGCATTCCGCGCGCAGCCAATCGAGGAACTCGCGCGCGCCATCGAGCGGGCGCATGCCGGCGATCACCTTCTGGATGTCGGGCAGGCCGAGCCCGCGCGCACCGAGGATGTCGATGCGGCCGCGCATCAGCTTGTCGTAATCCGGCTCGTCGCGCGTGGTCTTCGCCAGTTCCGGAATTCCCGTGCGCCGCGAAAATTCGATCCAGATTTCGGGGATCAGGACGCCTTCCAAATCAAGACAGACGATCTGCAACGGGGAGCTCCAGAAAGTGGGATGGGTAAGGTAGATAAGAGGTACAGGACAAGAGCGAGGCTCCCGCGGCAGCGATTGTAATACACGCGCGGCTTTTGCCCAAATTTCGGTTTGCCGCGACTCGTCGGTCCCCTCAACAGCAACGGCGCCCTGCTCGCCCAGGCCGCCTCGAACGGCCCGACCGCCCCGCCCGCCGGGCGTCGCGCCGATCGGTCATTCGTCCTTCAGGCTCTCGTATTGCTTGTCCTGGTCGAGCACCTTGCGCTCGGCGGCGTCGCGCTTCAGTTGCTCCACTCTCCGGCGATAGCGTTCGCGCCGCTTCTCCGCCGCCTCGGAGCTCACCGGGATGGTGATCTCGCCGAACAGCGCCTGCTTGAGAAAGCGGAAGGCAAAGCGCAACAGCTCCTCGTCGTTATCGATCAGCGCCTGCTTCTCGGCCGGATCGAGTTCGAACAGCTCGGTGAAGCCGGGAGTGGAAATAAAATCGCGAAAGCCGTCTAAGTCGTAGCTCGCCAGGAAGAACAGTTCCAAGCTGCGCTCCGAAGGCTTGCCCACGGCCGGGCCGCCGGAGCGCTTTTTCAGCACGATCTGCCGCCATTCGCGGTTGATCGCGTCGTAATCCTCCAGCCCCTGCTCCTTGCGGTAGTCGCGCACGGTCTGCGTCTTCGGCTGCAGGTGACCCAGGCAGTGGTCCTCTTTCACCACGAAATACGAATCCTCGTCGGCAGGCGAGTCCTTTTTGCGCATGGACAGGAGGCCGAGCGCATAGTAACGGCAGGCCGAGGGACGGTCGGTGTATACGCCGCAACCCTCGGGCGTGAGGAACACGCAGGCCGGCGACTCTTCCTTGGTCGCGAGCTTCAGCCCCGGCATGCCGTGGCCATCCATCTGGAAATCGCGCGTAAAGTTATCCAGAAAATCACGCGCACTGAGGCCGAGGCGTTTCTTCAGCCGCAGCACGTCGTAGGGTGCGAGCATGATGTCGATGTTCTCGCAGCACTTGTTGAAACAGGCAATGCCTTTGTGGCAGCGGAACTGGAAACTGTCGTCGGGTCCGAGCTGCACCGGCTGGACCGGGGTGACCGGACTGGGATCGCTGAATTCCTTGCTCATGGTGTTGTCCTGGTGTGCAGCCAAGAAACAAAAAGGGTCCGGGTAGATTATACCCAGACCCTCTGCCAGACTGGGGGCTGATGCGCGCGCAGGCTACTTAATGACCTGCGCGTACGGCACCTTCTTCAGTGCCCACTTCTTCGTTTCCTTGTCATAGCGGGAGTTGCTGAAGCATTTCCAGTTGACGTCGTCGATGTAGTTGTGGTCCATGCGGTAGTAGAAGCCAGGGTAGCGTGTTTCCTCGCGGAACTGGATGTGCTTCATGTGCGCCTCGGCGGTCATGATGCGGTGGAAGTTCTCCCAGGCGCGCAGCAGCTCATGCAGGTCCTTGGCGCGCATCTTCAGCGAATCTTCCTTCAGCATCTCGAGCTTGAGTTCGGCCACCTCCAGCATCTTCTTGTTGGTGCGATAGTAGGTCCCCACGCCGGCCACATACTCGTCCATGATCTTCTGCAGCCGGAACTGCAGCATCTTGGGCGAGATGTAGTGCGGATTGATGTCGATCGCGGTGGTGTAATCCTTGTACTGGAGAAAAGTGCGCACCGGGCGGTAGATCTCCTCGACCAGTTCGTCCTTGGTGCGCTGCAGCTCGGGTTTCCAGTTCTTGTTGTCGAGCGCGTACTTGACCATGGCCTTGGCGGCAATGCGCCCTTCGGCATGCGAGCCGGAGGAGAATTTGTGGCCGGATGCGCCGACCCCGTCGCCCGCGGTAAACAGGCCCTTCACCGTGGTCATGCTGCGATAACCCCATGACCATTCCTTGGGCACGCCGGGCAGGTCGGTTGGACCGGACACCCAGATCCCGGCGCAGCCGGAGTGCGAGCCGAGCAGGTAGGGCTCGGTCGGCATGATTTCAGAGGGAGTCTTTTCGGGCTCGATGTTCTCGCCCGCCCACATGCCGGCTTGCGAAATCGTCATGTCGAGGAAGTCTTCCCAGGCCTCGGCCTCGAGGTGCTTGAGTTCCTTCGGCGTCATCTTTTCACCGAGTTTGGCGAGCGCGGTCGGCGTGTCCATATAGATCGGCCCGCGGCCGTTGATCATTTCCTCCAGCATGATGTGGTTCCGGAGGCAGGTGCCCGGCACGCCCAGGCCGTATTTGCCGAAACGCTTTTCGTCCTTGATGATGTCGCCGCGCAGGGCGCTGAAGTCTTCGCCGGCGCCGTTCATGAGTTTGGCCTTGAACAGCAGGAACCAGGCGCCTACCGGACCGTAGCCGTCCTTGAAGCGCGCCGGCACGAAGCGGTTCTCCATCATGGTCATCTCGGCACCGGCTTCCGCCGCCATTGAGTAGGTCGAGCCCGCGTTCCACACCGGATACCAGGCGCGGCCCGTGCCCTCACCCACGGAGCGCGGGCGGAATACGTTGACCGCGCCGCCGCACACCAGAAGGCAAGCCTTGAACTTGTAGATGTAGAGCTTGTGCTCGCGCACCGAGAAACCCGCCGCGCCGGCGATGCGGGTCGGGTCGTTCTTATCGTTGATCAGGCGCACGACGAAAACGCGCTCCTGGATGTTTTCCATGCCGAGCGCCTTTTTCGCGGCCTCGGCGACGATCCACTTGTAGGATTCGCCGTTGATCATGATCTGCCACTTGCCCGAGCGCACCGGCTTGCCGCCGTCGCGCAGCGACTTTTCCTCTTCGCCCTGCGCCTTCCAGATCGGCAGGCCCCAGTCCTCGAAATTGTGCACCGAGTCGTCGACGTGGCGGCCGACGTCGTAAATCAGGTCTTCACGCACGATGCCCATCAGGTCGTTGCGCACATAGCGCACGTAGTCGGCGGGATCGTTCTCGCCGAGGTAGGTGTTGATCGCCGACAGCCCCTGCGCCACGGCGCCCGAGCGCGACAATGCCGCCTTGTCGACCAGCTTGACCTTGAGGCCGGTGCCCTCAATCCAGCGCGGGATCTCGAACGCGGCACCGCAGGCGGCCATGCCGCCGCCGATGATGAGGATGTCGACTTCTTCCTCGACCACTTCCGGATTGCCAAAAACGTATTCAGCCATTGCAGATTTCCTTTCTCAATGCGGCTTGGGCTAAACCCTGTAGCCCTCTGCCGGAAAAAAATTGCAGCCTGGAGCATGGGCACTGAACGCAAATCTCGCCCAGTTTCGCTCCGCGCACTTCACCATCGGTTCCTTATGCCTTGACGAACTGGCTGCGGTCGCCCGCATGCAAGCCCTTGGTGAACAGTACCTCGTCATTCGCGATGTCCGCCATGTTTGCCTTCGGCTTGCCGCCGTAGGGATCGGCCGAGCCCTCGGACGTGGTGCGGATCGGGAACTTGAAACGCTTCATCGTGCCGTTCCTGAACTTGATGGTCCACATGATGGAATCGGTGCCTCTGAGGGGCTGCACCGACGCCCCCATCGGCACGATGTCGGCGTAATGGCGCACCTCGATCGCGTTCTGCGGGCAGATCTTGACGCAGGAATAACACTCCCAGCATTGCTCCGGCTCCACGTTGTAGGCCTTCATCGCGTGGCCGGTCACGGAGCCGTCCCGGTCCAGATGCATCAGGTCGTGCGGGCAGATGTACATGCACGCGGTTTTGTCTTGCCCCTTGCAGCCGTCGCATTTTTCGGTACGGACGAATGTCGGCATCGTTACTACCTCCTCGGAAAAAAACCAGTTTGACGAAACTCCAATGCTAGCGCGCGGAATGCCCCGCGAGCTTCACTTCCACCTTTTCGTGCGCTTCGAGCGTGGCGTAATAGTCGCGCAGGATGGCGAGCACCTCCGGCCGGCTGAATTCGGCCGGTACCGGGCTGCCTTCGGACAGCCACTTCCGCAGCTTGGTCCCCGACACGTTCAGCCTGTCCTTCTCGTCGTGCGGACAACTGCGCGCCGACGCCATGCCGCCGCACTGGTAGCACCAGAAGGTCCAGTCGATCTTTAGCGCCTGGGTCTCCAGGGACCCCTTCGGGATCTGCTCGAAAATACGGTGCGCATCGAACGGACCATAATAACTGCCCACGCCCGCATGGTCGCGGCCGACGATCTGGTGCGAGCAGCCGTAGTTCTGGCGAAACAGCGCGTGCAGCAGCGCTTCGCGCGGGCCGGCATAGCGCATGTCGAGCGGGTACCCCGCCTGCACCACGGTGTTGTTGACGAAGTACTTGTCGATCAGCACCGCAATGGCCTGGGTGCGCACCTCGGCCGGGATGTCGCCCGGCTTGAGCGCGCCCAGCAGCGAATGGACCAGCACGCCGTCGCAGACTTCGATCGCCACCTTAGCCAGGTACTCGTGCGAGCGGTGCATCGGATTGCGCGTCTGGAACGCCGCCACTTTGGACCAGCCGAGGCGTTCGAATTCGGCGCGGGTCTCCGCCGGCGTCATGAACAAGGCGCCGTACTTCGCCTTGAAGCCGCCATCGGAGAGCACTTTGACCGGGCCGGCGAGGTTGATTTCCCCCTGCGCCAGGACCATTTTCACGCCCGGATGCTCGCCGTCGGTGGTGCGAAACACCGACATGCACTCGTGCGCCTTGTCGATCGGGTATTTCTCGCTCACCCGCATGCTCGCGAGGATCTCGTCCGAGTCTGGATCGACGAGCGCGAGTTCGCTGCCGATCCTGATGCCCGCGGCAGCGGACTTGTCGGCGGAAAGCGTGATCGGAATCGGCCAGAACAAGCCGCTCGCCATGCGGTAGCCGTCGCACACGCCCTGCCAGTCGGCGTGGGTCATGAAGCCTTCGAGCGGGGTGAAACCGCCGATGCCGAGCATGATGATGTCGCCTTTTTCGCGCGAGGACACGCGCAGCCGCGGCAAGGCTTGCGCCCGCGCCAGTTCCGCCTTCAGCGCGGCACCGGCGAGCAGCAAAGGCTTGAGCGATTCTCCGCCGTGAGGATGGACCAGTATCGACATGTTTGTTCCTCGATGCTCCTTTTGGCTTTTCTGCTTCGCCGCGGCCAGTCTGCGAAGGCGCACGGCAGCAGAATCGGATGTATTGTGCGCAGAGGCGGGCAGGCTCACAAGCCAGAGATTTTGATTTGCTGATAAGGCGGGCTGATTAGGGCGCTTTATGCGCTGCGGGAGCGCGCAGGGTGTCCAATTTGATAAACTGCCCTCATGGAACTCAGGAGAGGACGCATGGCCGAATCTGCCGCCGGACCCGATGCTCGCGACGCGCCGGGCCTGCGCGACGCCGCTCGCCCTGGACCGGGCCGATAGCGATGGCCGGGGAAACCGCCAAGACCGGAGCCGCGGCCGCGCGCTGGCTCGCCTACGTCACCACCCTGCCCACCGACGACCCGGCGGCGCGCATGCGCATCCTGCGCACGCTCGAATCCCTCGGCTGCGCGGTGCTGCGCGACGGGGTATTCCTGCTGCCCGATACGCCGGCCGCGCGTCAGGGCCTGACCAGCCTCACCGACCACGTTGCGCGCATCAACGGCTCGGCCCACCTGCTCTCGGTGAGCAGCCTGGACGAGGCGCAAGCGCGGCAGTTCCTCGGTTTGTTCGACCGCACGCGCAAGTACGACGAAATGATCAAGGCCGTGGCCAGCCTCAAGTCCGCTTTCGGTATTTCCGACCCGGTGTCCATCATGCGCCTGCTGCACAAGCACAAGCGCGAGTACAAGATCATTAGCGCACTCGATTTTTTCCCCTCGGAACCGAGGGAGCGCGCCGCGCGCGCCCTGAGCGAAGCCGAGCAGGCGGTGCATACGCTGATGTTCCCGCAAGCGCAAAGGAAGGGCGGCACGGTCGATACCACCGGCAAACAGTATTTCCAGCGCGCCTGGGCAACGCGCAAACCCCTGTGGGCCGACCAGCTGGCATCGGCTTGGCTGATCCGGCGCTTCATCGATCCGGAAGCAACGCTGTTGTGGCTGGACAAGAATCAGGAATGCCCGGCTAGAGCAATCGGCTATGCCTTCGACGGCGCGACCTTCTGCAACAGCAAGGACAAGGTCACCTTCGAGGAAATCCTCGCCAGCTTCAAGCTGGACCGGAATGCCGCTCTCGCGCGCATCGGCACGCTCATCCACGCGCTCGATGCGGGTGCCACTCAGGTGGCGGAAGCCGCGGGGGTGCAGACGCTGCTGCAGGGTGCGCTCCGCCGCAGCGACAGCGAAGCGCAACTGCTCGCCGAGACCGAAATGACTTTCGATCTGCTGTACGAGGCCTATTTCGATGCGCCTGGCAAGGCGTAAGACTATACGTAGAAAATTAAATCGCGCCCCCCGCTATTCCAGAGTTGCGATGTTGCGCGGACGAAAAACCGTCCGCGCGGATCGTCGCTTGCGCACGGATGAAAAGCGCATCCGCGCGCAATCGACGATCTTGGATAAAACCCCAGCGCTGTCCTTGTTCTTATCCTTAGCGCTGCCGCTGGCCGCAACCAAAATGACAAAAATATTCGCGCAGAAGTGGCAATTGTTGCGGAGTAATTACATAACCGTGTTTTCTGTGCGGATGTGCTTTTCATCCGCGCAGAAAACACGGTTGGCGCGCGCAGCGCGCAAGTCCGCTAAGGCCGAATCCTCGCGCAGCTCCGCTTCTTTTCCCCCTGCGCTAAGCTGCGTCACTTCCTCTCTTTCGCCTGTTTCGTCTCTTCCGCCAGTTGCACGCGCAAATTGCGCAGGCGCGCCTCGACGCTGGAGAGCTGGTAGAAGTCGCCGTCGCCGCTTTTCTGCGCCAGCTGCAGCTGCTCGATGGCCGAGGACACGCTGCCCTGCAGCACGTACACCTCAGCCTGCGCCTGGTGCTGCAACAGCCGCTTGCCCAGAGCCGCATAGCCCTTCGCCTGCAGCGCGTACAGCCGCGCATCGCTCGGATAATTCTTGAGTTGCTCGTCCAGCAGCGACGCCGCCTCCCGATTCTGCCCCGACTGCTGCAGCGCGCCGATGTAGGCATAGTTGAGCGCGCGGTTGTTGGGATAGCGGACGAGCGCCTGCCTGAGGGCGTCGGCAGCGCCCTGGTTGTCGCCCCTGGCCTGTTTGATGCGCGCCGAGAGTCCTGCAAACATCGGGTGGTCCGTGGTCTTGAGCAGCGGCGCGAGCTCTTCCTCGGCGCGGGCAGGTTCCTTGGCGCGCAGCAAAGCCACGGCCAAACCATAGCGTGCCGCAATTTCATTGCTAAATTTCTTGTCGCGCAGGTCGCCTTCGAGCTGCGCCAGCGCGTCGCGCGAGGTCCCCTGATCGGCACGCAGCTTGGCGCGTACCAGCTGGAAATCGAGGCTGTCGGGCGTCTGTTTGTATGCCAGTCCCTGAATCCGGTTCTCCGCGTCGGCGATGCGCTCGGTGGTAACCGGGTGACTGCGCAGATAAGCAGGCGCATTGTTTTCGTACAGGCGCCCGGCTCTTTGCATGCGCGCGAAAAACGCCGGCATCGCGCGCACATCGAAGCCCGATTTCTCCAGGGTCAGGAACCCGAGTCGATCGGCTTCGCGCTCGAACTCGCGCGTAAAACCGATCTGCGCGGTGATTGCGCCCGCCTGCCCGATGGCGGCGGCAGCCGATCCGAGCTGGGAATTGCGGGAGATGATCGCCAGCGCCATTGCCGCCAGCATCGCCGCGGAAAGCTGTCCTTCCTTGTTGATCATGCGCGAGAGGTGGCGCTGGGTGACGTGCGCGATTTCGTGCGCCAGCACCGCTGCCAGTTCCGATTCGCTTTGCGCGGCGATGATCGTCCCGGTATGCACACCGATGTAACCGCCCGGCAGCGCAAACGCGTTGAGCGTGGAATCCTTGACCAGGAAAAACTCGAAATCCTGGCGCGCGTCCGCGCTGTTGGACACCAGGCGATTGCCGAGGACATTGAGATACGCCGTGGCCTCCGGATCCTCGTCGAAGGCCGGATCGTGCATGCGGATGTCGCGCATGATCGACTCGCCGACGCGGCGCTCGGCCTGCGGCGTCAGCGAGAGTTGCGCCGCGTCCCCCAGGTCGGGCAGCCCCTCGGCCAGAGCGGGCGGCAGGCACAACAGGAATAAGGCGAACAAGCTGCTGATACGCATGGTGATATGATACTCCGCCATGAAACGAAGTTCCCCCGACAAGCCAAATAAGTTCACCCATTTCGACGCACGCGGCCGGGCGCACATGGTCGACGTCGGCGCGAAGGCCGAGACGCGCCGCATCGCCCGCGCGCGCGGCAGCATACGCATGCAGCCGGCAACCCTGCGCCTGATCCAGGAGGGCACGGCAAAAAAAGGCGATGTGCTGGGCGTGGCGCGCCTGGCTGCGATCCAGGCGGCAAAGCGCACCGCGGAGCTGATCCCGCTCGCGCACCCGCTCGCGCTGACCCGCGTCGGCGCCGAATTCGAAGCCGACGCCGTCCAGTGCGGCATTACG
>Ga0082335_1002292_pt1 | contig 36380 bp, 37 predicted proteins | sample Subgrocontami58m_FD_72375 | JGI IMG/M metagenome (GOLD analysis project Ga0082335, IMG submission 72375) | Subsurface groundwater microbial communities from S. Glens Falls, New York, USA - GMW37 contaminated, 5.8 m (SPADES assembly) (version 2) ... | reverse complement strand
TGAAGGTCGAGGGAGCGGCCGTCGTCCCAGGAGCCACGCACTGGTCTCGGGTTCAGTTGCATCGTGCCTCCTCGATTTGCGCTGCCCAACGCTCGGTATCAGCCGCGGCCGAAGGCCGCCGGCTGCATGCCGTGGTTCGGCGGCGGATCACCTATGACCGGTCCATCCTACCCCCTGCCTGGCTACGGCTCACCGCGTTCAGCGCACCGGAGGCGGCGGGACGGACGGCGCCGGCGGCCCCGGAGGGCCCTGCTGCGGCCCTCGGCAGTTCTTGCCGTCTGCGTCGCAGCCGTACGACAAATAAAGGTTTTGGAACCGCCAGTCCGCCGATCGCGTCACCTGCTTCTGGCAGAGTGTAAACAGCTTGCTTTTCTCGTCGCTTGTCCATCCTCCACCGCTCGGAGTGCCTGATGCATTTTGAAGCAAGAAGCGCAGGCAGTCGTCCGTCGCAAAGCTCTGCCAGAGGTGCGTCCGCTGCATCTCGCCCACCACACGAGCGATCTCTCCAGCCGCCGCGGCGTTGTCGCTCACATAGAAGTTGCCGGCCGGGCTCGTGACCTGGCTGCCGCTCCCGGTGGCCGCCGTGTCCGGGTTCCCCTTCGCGCGCTGCAGCACGTCTTCACGCTCTGTCCGGATCTTCGTCGCGTCAGTCAGGGCGGCCTGCGCCCTTTTCTCGGCCGCCTGTGCGGTCTTGAGTGCACCGGTCGCGGCGGTGGCGGCGTCGGTCAGCGGTTTTAGTGTGGTATCCTGCTCCTTCTTCTTGTCGTCCAGATCCTTGACGGCCTTGTCGTAGACTTTCTGCTTGGCGTCCAGGTCGGCCGCGTTCGCCGCTCGCGCGGCCTCGAGCTCCTGCTTGGCCTTCGCCACTGCGTCGCTCAGCGGCCTCAGCGCGGTTTCTTGTTCCTTCTTCTTCGCGTCGAGGTCCGCGGTCGCCTTGTCGGCGGCATGCTGCTTCTTCTCCGTCTCGGCCTTCGCCGTCTCGAAACTGGCTGCGGCCTTCTTCTCATCCTCTCGGGCCGCATCCACTCGCTTGGAGAGCTCCAGCAATTCCTTCGTCGTGCCGGTGGACGCCCCCGTCTGGAGCGTGACGACGGTGGGCTTGGCATAACCCGTCAGCTGCTCAATCGCCAGCATGGTGACCATCGTGTTCTGGTACCGATGCAGCTCGGTAACCAGCTGCTCGTTGCTCAGTTTGCCGTTCAAGGCCTGCAGGCACAGCTGGTACAACAGCTCCGCCTGCGACTGCGTGAGCTGCGTGCGCAAGCCGAAGCTCGCCGCCTGCTCGGCCGAGGAGCCGGCGGCGGACACGCCTAGGCTCATCGCGCCCTGGGCGAAATCCAGGGCGCCGCTCGCGGCCGTAGCCAGCGCGGAGAACACGTCCGGGCTCTTTGCGGCACACGCGCGCATGACGCCGTCCTTGTCGACCTGGACGATGGTCGCCGACTGCTTGGCATCCGTGAAGGCAATATGGTTCCGATTGCCCTCACTGGTTCGGAAGACGGAGTTAAAGTTGGCGCCACAGCCAGCGAGGACCGTCGAGGCTAACATCACTGCCAGACTGCGAAGAGCCAGAGCCGTCATAACGTCTGCTCCTTTCTTGACCGAGAGCCCGCGGCGACACCGGATGCCTCGGAGGCAGGAGGCGATCGGCAGCACCGGTTGGCAACGCCACGACACTACGCGCCGGCGCCGGGTGGTTGTCAAGTGAGGTCTGCCCTCACTGCGCTCCTGGCAGGAGCGGTGTTACCTTTCCGATACCTTTCCGATACGCTTGACACCAACGGCTGATCGCTCCTCCTGTGCGCCGAACGTTTGGCGCTCAGCGGTGCCAACGCGCACGCGCAAATGTAACACGGCTTCGAAACACTGACGCGCGCGTTGGCATGCGCTGCAGCGCCGTTGTTAGCCGGCCTTGTTCCTTAGGTGCGCCTGCGACGCTGGGTCCGGACACTAAGTGCCCCGGTTAGCAGAGCCGGAAGCTACGGTACCTCTTGAACGGGCGCCTTTTCTCCGATCCAGAGGTTTAGGAGGTCCAACTTGGGACCGTTCGCGTTGAGCGTCTTGCTAGCTTCGAGAGTCTTGATCTTCGGCGCACCCGGGCGATCAGTGATCGTGACGGCCAACCCCTCATTCCGCAGCTCGTTCGCCAGAAGCGTAGCAGTTGGAGGAATCTGGTTAGAGTTCTCCACGGTAAGAATGATGCCGGTCCACGCGGGTGATGCCGTACCGGGGTCTGGTTCGGTGTTCCATCCCGCGGCTGCCAGGACGCGGACAACCTGGGAAGCGAGCGCTCTTGTCTCTTGACTCTCCGTGGCTATTACCGGGATGCGGGCCTTAGCGGGAGACCGCCCGAGCACTTCTGTTAGTCGGGTCATCTGTACCTGAGTGAGTACCCGCGGTATCAGCTGCTGATGTGTCACAGCCGCTGTCCGCTCGGTTGTCGCTAGGCGAAGGCGAAGCTGCGTGGCCTCCGCGGCCTGTAGCTCGGAGATTCGCTTCGCGGCGATGATGGTTAGGGCAGTGGCAACCGCCGCCAAAACACCGAAGATCACGATGGCGACCTGCATCCAGGTATTGAATTTGCCAACGGCATCAACGGAGTTCCACCAACCAGTCATTCTCTCTCTCCTCCAAGGCCGGCTAACGGCCTGCGCTTCTGCTGCGGGGCGTGCGGCGGCAGCCGCGCAGCCCCACAGCGGAATATATCGCGCGGCTGCCGCCCCGCATACGCCCCGTCAGCAGCAAGCGCGGGTTAGGTAGCACACACACATCATGTTGAACGTGAGAACAGCACCTCAAGATTGTGCTGGACAAGATCGATCTTTGGCCTGCGCTGCGCTGCGTTGCGGACCTCATCCCGGAGTTTGCGAGCGCCACCGTGAACGAGAATGCCGCGCGGCAACTTGCCTGTGTCCTTCCGCACTTGGGCCATGTAGGCGCGGAGTTGTCTAAGGTGGTTGAGCGTCGGCGCGTCCTGTTTGCACTCCACGACTACGGGAGTTCCAAATTTGTCAATGAGTAGGACATCCATTCTCGTCTTCCCATGTCCTCGTCGCTCGCGGGTCTTCGCAAGAGGATGTGGAAGAAGACCATCCTCCAAGCGATGAGGATATGCGGCGATATAGCCAGAAAGTGCTCGTTCGTAATCGAAATTTGCCCATAGTCGGACCCAATTAGTCGGATCTTTAAGGATGCGCTGTAAATCAGCAAGCGATACTGACTTGACAACCGACAGAGCCGTCCGGAGTTGAGCACCGGTTAGGCGAAAGCCCGGTGGAAGCTCAACAACCTGCTCTCGGTCGTCTGGACCCAGCTCTAGGTGCCACCGTACATGGATCCGCCTACCCTTCTCGCCGTACTTCTCCGTGCGGGATGGCGGAACGAACGGGTTCCACTCTGAATCCTGAACGGCAAGCTCGGTAACGGTCCCGAGGCGGGCAATACGACTGCCTTGAAGGGCCACGAAGATGTGGTCACCGGGCTTTATCCGCGCGAGTGCGTTGCGCGCTATGGTCCATCCTAACGCGCGGACACCGGAACCGTCGAGATGAAAGCCAGCCTGCGGTGGCCAGCCTAGTGCAACGGACTGGCTTCGGAACCACCTCTGCCATAGTCCCGGATAGAGGTGCTCTTCGCACGTAATTTTCCAGAGGTCTGTTTGCATTCGGAGTCTCGCGGGAGGCGACTAACCCGTCCATTCAACTACATGAAGCTCAACCGGGTCCGGGAAGCCTTTTAGCCTAACCTCGCCGTGCCGTCGGAAAGTGAACGGCTTGCCTGCGCAAAGCTCGGGAATCACACGCGCGGCTAGGATCTGACCTGGATCCGCACGGGCGCAGATTCTAGCCGTGAGATTGACAATCGACCCGAACAGCGCGTCTCCATCGGCCAACGGCTCGCCAGCCCCCAGACCGATGCGCACTTGGATGTCTACGGGCCCTGCCCCGCTGAGGTTGTAGCTCTGGAAGGCTCTCTGGATCGCCACAGCGCAGGCGACGGCCTGCGACACAGATGCAAAGCACGTCAGAAAGCCGTCCCCCGCGCGGTCGACCTCGCGGCCCTCGTGAGCCAGCAAGGCCCGACGAACGATCTCATGATGCTTCGTCAGCACAGCGAGCGCGCCGGCATCCCCCAGTGAATTTGTGATCTCAGTGGAGTTTGCCATGTCGGTGGACATGATGGCCCTGAAACCCGCTTCGCGGATCGGGTCACCCGCTGCGCCTTCAGGATCTGTAACCCTGCCGAGGAAGCTGGCGACCGTTGATGGATCCACTTCGATGATCATGTTCGGAATAAGCCCATGAGCCTCGCGATGCATCGCACCGACGGCCGCTGCTGTCGGCGCCTCGATGAGGCAGAACGCCGTCCCCCGTTGTTCGTCACACCAGTACGTAAGGGCCTTGCATGCATGATGCGCTTGGACCTTAAGATCCTCCTGGTGAGCCGCGGCAACGGCTTCTGCGTTTGCGTCTCGAATGTCGTGGCGGTCCATAAAGATCGGCATGCGAACCTCCGTCGCGCCGTTTCTCCACCTCTCTACACGCTCCTCGCTGAACACAGCTCATCTCAACTCCGCAGTCTAACGCCGCGGCTCAGCCGCCCGAGCCAGCGGCACCACTCCGCGCCAACAACAATGAAGCGCGCTGGCTCGGGTCGGGCTGGAGCCGCTAGTTAGAAAGCACTTCCCCAGCACCCTTGTTCCACACCACACGGGCCCGCCAAGCATTCAGATACGAAGATCGACCCGCCGAAAGTCTCGAGTTCGGATACGAGGGCCCGACTTCTTGCAGAGGGCGGAGAACCGTCCCGGACTTCCCACCTGGCACCACCCCTTGCCAGGCCCTGCTCCTTCTGCTGAGGGGTACTCGGATATCTGCTACGCCGGGGTTGGGGCGGTCGGGTCACGGGTTTCGTCCAGGTAGTCGGAGCCGGAAGCCCCGCTCGGTTGGGCATAAACCTCAATAGCCCTGAGTTCGGCCTGCGCGGGCAGTTCGCCACCGGCCAACTTTCCTGCTAACTCTTCTGATCTTGAGTGCCATAGATTGACATTGAACTCCATCGGCAGATGTGGGATCGGTGTGGGATCCCAATTAACTCGTTCGTACGCGAGTCGCCCATCTACGCGCCAGCGAATGGCAGTGGCACACCATTCGATCTCATATCGATGAAAGTCCTTGGATGCATCGAAGCCCAAGTCGATAAGTGCTGGCGTACCCCTATAGCCATACTCCATCCTCGCTCCCTCGGATCCGGGATTGTAGTAGACGTTTATGAGAATCTTGGTTGTGTCCTTGCCGAGGAACTCGATATCGATCTCCTGCCGGGGTGAATTGCGGTGCAAGAACACCCCTGTGATCAATCCGGGTACATTGGCCGGCCTCACTTCGGCTACAAAGCGGCCGTAAAGGTAACGCTGCCGACTACAAATTGACGCAGACGTAAACTCTCGCACAGAGGTGCGTTCCTCGCGCAGCGTCAATCGTACGACGCTGTCACTACCAATCGAGAAGTTGTCCGGGCTGAAGAGGGCCAGATTACTCGGAAACGTATCGCCACGTAGCATCCACAGTGCACGATCCAATCCTTCAAACCGTTCAGATACCCGGCCTCGATTGGATCTTCGCGTAGAGCGGCCGCTGACTTCAGCGAGCGGAATGCCGTGCCAGTCTTTCGGTGGAGAAATCCACGGAGAAGAATCACTCTTCAACCTTCTCGCGGTGGGCGAGAAGCCGCGTCCGTTCTCGCGGTCTCTTGTGGACAGCTTCCGTTGAGCCTGATCCTCGCACTCGGGATATTGATTGCTAGGGTAGTCGCATCCGAGGAAGCCACACAGCGACTCCCACTTGTCCGGGTGTTGCGCCGGCAATACCAGAACATTTCTTGAGGTCTGACGGAGTTCATCAACCAGCAGCCTGGGTATGCCGACGCCATCGTCCTCGTCGGCCGAATAGCGCTCCTTGCTCAACTCCTTCTTCGAGCCATCCTCTCCCAGTCCAGTCAGTTCCCCTTCGGTTCCTTCAGTGATGATGAATCGGGCTCGGCGGTAGATCTTCGCTAGTTCGATGTAGTCACGAGGCCTAAGTGAGCCCACATTCACGTACGCGTCAAATACCCTACTTCTCTTCTTGCCGAGGAGATTGTGATGCTCACTCATGGGCAACTCAGCAATGTCACTGCAACATCTATAGCCCAGCATCGAGAGCGCCATTGCAAGTGCAGTCAGACCCGAGCCTTGCTTGCCGAACGCAAAGACGGGCGCGGGCAAGGCCCGCGCCTTGAGCAGCAACGGCTTCTCCCGGGTCAACACACCAACCTTCGAGAGAACGGGGAGGATCGAGTAGGCGTTGGCGGACGGGCAATCCAATCTCTGCTCGATAATGGACCTTTGCGTCGCGAACACCTCGAGATTCTCGAACTGATGATTGATCCAGAGATCCACGGGACCACGCACGGGCAGGACGTCAAGTAGTCTTTTGGCTCCCCTCGTAGATAGTACATATCCGGACAACCACCATAACCCACGCAGGGGCCTGAACAGTAGGTCGGAGACCGGCGTTCTAGGCGCTCCCGTGTCGGCCTCTTTGTAAGACAGGTAAAGAACATCGAAAGCAGCGGACTGCCCGTGGCTCTGCATGAGCTCTGCCCATGCTCTATCAAGGGTCCGGGCGAAGCCACGGCGGAAATAGACGTCATCTTCCAGCACAAGCGTGTAGGGGCGATCGCTCGCAGCCACGAGCTTCCAAACCGCAATGTGCGAGAGAGCGACGGCCACCTCCTGCCGGGTCATTTCGACACGCTGGGCTTTGGTGTTCCCATGTCCGGCCAGTAGAGGGTTCGGCTCTACAAACAGTTGGTCGGCCAGGGAGTAGTAGGGCTGAAGCTCCTCGCTACTGGGTGGCCCCGTGTAGTACCTTGCGTCGACAGCGGAAAAACGCCTGGCTATCCCAGCCAGTGGCTTCCCAGAGCGGTCATTTAGACTGCTGAGCTCTCGTCGCATCTGGCGCCATCGATCACCCTGCCGGTCCAAGTTGATCACGTATATGCGCTCAATTGTGTCATGCCGTTGATCAACTCCAAGGGATTCGCAGGTTGGCTTAGCGCCCAGATACCTCGTGCCGAGCATCACGCGATACAACAAGCGAGCAAGCAGTCCCGAGTACGTCGCTTTATTCATTTGGAAGTGGAACGCTCCCTTCCTGGTCAGGGTGGTCAACGCCGAGGTGTGTAGCTGCCGGCGACGAGGCGACACAGGCGTGCGCGAGGGCTCGCCAGGTGTCGCCGATGCATTCAGGCAGTGGGGTTCCAGAGTCTCCAGTTCCGCTCATCATCGCGATAGCTTAGCGGCCATTGACTGATGGACATGGCGTTCCAGTTGGTCAAGAGCAGGAAGTCTCGGGCCTTGCCCGCAAAGTTGGAGGCGATGGAATGTCTGACTAAGCTGCCCGTGAGGTTCCCCGGACCGGTCGTGGACTGTATGTCAAGTCGTTCCCCTCCATGACTCAAGAGAATTCGAGTTGACCGAACGAGTGCCAAACGAATAACCGGATGAGAGGCCGGTGCGATTAGCGGATTGTTGTTGACGTAGAAAATCCAATCCGGCGAGTCAGCCTGGTTCCCTATGAACAGGTCAGTCTGGACCATGGTGTTGCTCAGGGTGTCGTAACACAGGGGTTGTATCTTCAGCCTGTTGTCGCGAAACCAGGACTGACAGTCGCCGCCTTGGTAGACCTCATCTGCATCGACGTAGAAGCCGCCGTGTCTGAAGATGTAGCAGAGGCGGAAGTAGTCGCATCTCATTGCCGGGTGAGGACAACGGTCGAATGCCGCAACGTGGGGACTGCCAAATTGTCTGGCGATAAACCGTCTGGCTTCGTTGTCATCGAACAAGACTCGCTTGAAGCCTTGTCCCGTGAGCGATTCCCAGCTGTCAAGACACTCGCAGACATCAGCCGGTATGGCGCCCGAATCGTGCCAAAACTGCACGATGACTTTGGGTATGTTGGCTGGGCCCGAGGGTGCGTCTATCGGAGCAGTTTCTCGGACGAGCTCCCGCATGTACCTGGAGCGGAGGCGGTCGTCTTCGGCTATGTGGGATGGATCATTGAGGAAGTGCATCGACTGATTCCCGAAGACATGGGGGGGGACGGCTGTCGCTGTCCTGGGGTGGAGCGATGCTGGGGCAAGCGCAAGCCACCCTCCGCGCGCGAGTGCTGTCTAACGCAATCCGGCTCACCCGCGGCCGCTCACCGACAGCGCCAGCGGACGTCGGGTGCAGCCGGTGTTAGGCTGCCGTTCAAGATAGCCCACATTCAGTGTTCAAGCGAGCCAACGCCGTGTTGAAGTCCTGGCACAAGTTGATCATTTGCTTGGACGCCGCTCGCATTTGGTGAATCAGCGCGACAACTTGCTCACGCTGCAAGCCGACCATTGCCGAAGGAGGAATCACGACCCGACTGCCAGTGCCGACGGACACGTTAGCCACGAACCCCGCGCCATTCGCTGACCACTGCGCCATCGACGAACCCCAGTCAAACGACCTCGGAACCGCCACGAAAACGTGCCGCTTGCTCGCGGGTATCGCGATGGCCGAGCCGTAGCTTCCGTCCCGACGCTTCGCCACCAAAGGGAAGAACCCGGACACTGGATACAGCAGCGGCGCATCGCTTCGAACGCTGATTCGGCCAAGCCAATACGCAGCCTGCGCATCCTTCGTTAGCTCGTCCAGCTCGGCGTCCGATCTTGTGACCGTCTCTTCTAGGCGCTCAGCGTGTTCATGGTGCTCGGATGATCTTGATCTTAGAGGTTGCAGCATCAGCAAGAGCGAGAGCGCCCGAAAGAGGGGCCATTCCAGGAGTTCCTCTGACTCAGCCTCCATGTCGACCAGTCTCGCCATCGCGGAGGAAATCGGTGTCTCTATGACCTGGTTGAGTCTCGTCTCCACGTCGTTCGTGTTCGTACCGGTCACTGCGAACAGACTGCGGGACGAACATGACCGCACATCTCCCTGATCAAAGTCGAAATACGAAAGCTGACGCTGCCCGTACTCCCACGGCCGCGTCAGAAATCGTGAGACGAAGTGGCAGTTCAGTCCGGACTGCATGGTAGTAGGCAGCCTAACGCTCGCGGTCAGCGGCTGGGGCGAGCAGCGCGAGCCCCCGGTCCGCTGCACTGCGTGGTTCGGCGCTCCTGTCGAGCGGAGAGTCTCGCTCAAGACCTTGCGACGCGCTTATTGTACCCGTCGTGAGGCGAAGAGCCGCTCGGCGTTCTCATACGCGATACGTCTGGCCGTGGCCTGAGTCATCTGAGAGAGCATTTGACGAAATGCGTGGATGCGTTCCTCGAAGGAGCGGAGCGCCGGCGTGTGAGCGGTGTCCGTACCGAGCAGGAAGCGGCCGCTGAAATCCTCGAACAGCTGGAGCATCTCCGCGTAGACCTTGCCGTCGTCGGCCTGGACGAGGTGAATGTAGGGTGTGTGCTTGGGCCAATACCGTCCGTAACCGCCGCGCTCGCTCGTGACCATCATGCCCCCAAGGTCGCACATCACTCGGGGGAAGCGTCCGAGCAGGTGGCGGATCTGGTCGGCGCTCGCGCGACCGCAGTTATGCGCCCAGATGAATGTGGTTTCCGGGTGGGCTTCGAACAGGCGAACGGCCTGTTGGGTCTGCTCGGGTTCGGCCTCCAGATGGAAAAGCACGGGCACCGCGTACTTCGCGCCCAGCGCCGCGATGCGGTGCATCAGGGGCGAGTCGGCGGGCAGTCGCACCTCACCTCCGAGCTGCCCCCAGCCTGCGAGATCGTACGCGTGGTGGTACAAGATGTACTCGCCCAGGCCGAAGAACTCACCGCTTCGCAGCTTGTCCTCGGACTCCCGCAGGTACCAACTCGCGCTCTCAGGATCCTCCCACCGGGCGAGCCGTCCGAGCTCGCCGCGCTGGCCAGCGACGAACGGCACGAAGCGCCCCTTGTGCGTGCGGGCAAAGTCGGCCGCCTGCATGTCGGACCCGTAACCCGCGTCTTTCGGATTCGCGTAATACCGCGCCATCAGGACCATGGTGCGGACGCCGGCACGGTCCATCAGCTCAAGCAGGCGCTTGGCCTCCATGTCGCCGTTCAGATGCGTGTGGAAGTCAATGATCGGCAAGCGCTCCGGCTTGGCGTGCTCGGCGATCGAGACGCAACCCGAGACACTGAGACTGACCGCCATCACGACAGCCGCGATCACGGCTCGCATTCAGGCTCCGCTTTGATGGCCTCGTTCATGCGTGTTTCTGCGGCCTACCTTTTCACGGCCGAACGACCCAGCTCAGCCGCCGGGGCCTCCTGCAACGACGTAATGCCGCGCTGAAGCAAGAATGGCGGACCCGGTCGGCTGCAGCGCCGGGTTAGGCCTCATTCACGCTTTGGCCCGAATCGTCCTGTGACGCCCGCTCCCACTCAAGGTCTCGCCGCCTGCGCCAGCGGAGAATCACAAGATCGGCGGTCACACCGGTAACGATCGCGAGACCGTACGCCGCAAGTTGTGCGCCAACATTCCCGGACACGCGCCAAAGCACTGCGAGCAGCAGCACCCCGACCAGCGCCAGGAGTTGAATCACGCCTCGTAACAGGATTGGGCCTTCAACGTAGTACCTGTACAGCACATGTGCCGCCGAGCCGCTTTCTTCGTGCCGGAAACGACTATCGAGGAGCACTCGACTGATATTCCTGTTAACCGTAGCAGGACCGAGAAGATCGGCGGCGGCGAATACGACGGCAGCGGCCGAATACATGAGGATGTCCGTGACAAATGCAATCAAAACTGCGAACGATAGCGCCAGAAGAACGACGATGGGAAATACCGGACCTTTCAGCTCCCTCACCTTCGTAGCGTCCAGGGCGCTTTCCATCATGTCGACTTCTTTTCTCACGGCGTGGAGATATGCCAAGAATTTCATCACCGTTACTGCCAGCAGCACGATGACCAGCGAACCAATCAATACGTCCTGGCGGATCAGCGCAACAATGAGGTCCCTTGACAATAGAGCCACACCGACTGAGATGGCTATCGCCAGCCCGTAGTTGATGTAATCCTTGAGTCTGTCCTGCACGAGTGACATTGGGTTTGCTCCGCTTCGGCCTAACGGCAGGCGTCACCCGCGCGCGAGCGCCGCGCAGTTGGCGGCGCGAAGCGCGTCGGGTGCACGCGGTGTTAGCCCGCCGCCGTGCCTGTGGAACGTAAGAAACACAAAGGGCCTTATCGGTCTTCGCCCCAGGTGCAGATGTGACCCCGACAATGCTCACCCACGACGCGGTCGAACGATGACAATGGTGCTAGAGGAGGCTGAAGCAGCTTGGGCGAACCTCAGCGCCGCGTGCACAAGACTCATTCCTGTGGCTTGACGACGTCTGCAAGCTCGATCAACACATTCGGTTCGTCACCGACAACCCAAGCGTCATGTCCAGGGTGCATGATCGCCACGTCGCCCGGACCAAACTCCATCTCGGTGCCGTTATCCATTCGTACTCGTTGACGTCCCGCGAGAAAGATCTTCACATGGAATCGCTGGCAGCTTTCGCCCCCAACGACGGGCTTGACGTGCTTTGACCACTGCCAGCCAGGTTCAAGGGTCTCGCGATAGAATGTCAGTCCCCCGACAGTAATGACTTCAATCTTGCCTTTCTCGAAGGGACGTCGAATTTCGTCTGCTGAATCGAAGTTCTTCCCCGCTATGGCCTCAAATTTGTCTGACATGATCTGACTCCTTTCTTAAGACTTCGTAATACGCACATTCCACACCATCAAGCAACTAAGGACGTAGAACAAGGACACTCTCTTCTCTCCTCATTATTCTCCTGCCGCTAGGCTCACTCACGCTAATGATCGAAGCGGCTAAAACGAGCGGGCTAACGTGCGGCTTGAGCCGCGGCGCACTCGCGTCTTCGCGCCGCCGGCTCCAAGCCGGTGTTAGACCGCAACGTCACTGTTGAACGCCTACCCGGCGTACCGCCACGTCTTTTCGAGATTCGCCAGCAGCACTTTGGCCGCTTGCATGGGCCCAGTGTCGTCATCGGCCTTCATTCTCAGAGCGGCACCGAACCGCACATCTAGAACTTTCACCAACTCCGCTTTCTGCGCAGACGTCATGTTCAAGGCAATGTGGTTCGCAGGATCCCTGGGATCGGCAACGATGGTTGACATGAAGGCCAGGGTCGTCGCTTCGACCAACATTCTTGAGGCCTGCTGATAGGACACCTTGGCGTCGCTGATCTGCCGGCTCAGACCAGTGAGATCATCGGCTGACTTGGCAGCGTCGACCTTTTCGTAGAGGGCCAGTTGGATCCCCAGCGACTTCCGCATCAGGGCATAGGCGTCGATGCTTGCAGATGTCGAACCGCGCACGTTCTCGTCCTTAGCCGACGCAAACCGCCGAAGATTGCTGGCAGCAATGGCCAGTTCGATGCTCGCGTTTTGGTTGGCCGTCATTCGCTCGACGAGGCTCGGACCCTTCGCCTTCTCGTTGACCGCCTTGACGGCCATGTGCGACCGAGCGAGGCTCTCGATGATCGCACCCAGGAACTGGTTTGGCGTCACCTCAACCGCTTGGACCGGAGGCCGCGCCTGGTTGACCTGCCCCCCGTAGATGGGTGACGTCAAGAGGCACGCCACAGTTAGCGTCAACAATGCTCTCATGAGCACCCTCCCCATTTGAGTCTGGACGTTTGAACCGGAGTCTAGTATCACGCCGACCTTCAGAATTGCGGTCTAACGTGATCGGGATGAGCCGCCGGGACGCTTTTGTCCCGGTCGGTTCAATCCCGTAGTTAGGGACCGTAAATTGTTATCATGTCCTTGAGGAGGTACGGTCTGACATATGAGAAATAGATTACTTGCCATGCTTTCACATATACGTAAACCACGGCACACAGACCCGCGAACCCAAGAACTGATGCGACTGTTCCATACCCATGAACCATCAGACGTATCGTGGCCCGAATTGCCTCCGATTCCACCCGTAGCCACCAAAGAATCAGTATTGCGGCTAGAAGAAGAAATTGATGGAATAAAACGAAGATTGTCCACATTAGAATCCATTGGACGCGACCGATGAGCGTCCGTAGTTTGGTAATGCGATCATCGAGCGCCGCCAATCGCGTAACAATGTCTGGCTCTGGTTGCGACATGTGTGTGTGGCCCTAACGCCCCGCGTAACCCGACGCCAGTAGGCGGTCGGGTTCACGCGGTAGTTAGTCCGTCGAAAGGACGGTGAATGATGCTTAAACAGATTCTTTGGATCATTGATCCGAACAAGCTGGCGGACACGGAAACCGTCCACTCGTTGGCAGACCGATTGATCGGGGAGTACCAGTTCGGTACGAAAGATCATCGGCCAAGCCGAATCATCGTGAACGGCAATGGGGTAGGCATTGCGCTTTTCCGCCTTCTTCTGGACGCTGGTCTCCCGGCAGAAGAGGTGTGCGAAAGCAGTGTGCGTCCAGTATCAATTCCATTGAGTTTTCGTTCTACGCCGTGAACACGCAGCACTTGTGGGTTGCATAGTCCCCATGATCCAGGACGATATGCTCCACGGCGGTAACCCGCAAGGTGCCCCTGGAAGGTTCGATTCCCCATCCGGCGGTACTAATTCGGTCGCCAGTGTGGATGCCCATAAATGGCGTCGGCGAGCGAAACGAATTCAAGACATCCTTGGTGCTCGCTGGTTCGTAGATTTCGAGGATGTACGTTGACTCTTGCATGTGGAGGTCCTCCATGGGCAGCTTTGAGAAATTTCCGTATCGGACTAACTATTGTGTATCTGGGTCCAGATAAAAACACAACACCGCAGTTCCTGTCAGCATATCACGCACGTTGGAAAGCGCAGGTACTTACACTCAAGTTGCGAATTCTCTTGCCAGTCTTGCGGTCGGTCCCATTTTATCATGGCACGTTATGCGGATCGGTATAAGCCACACATAGTACGAGGCGGTGGCATCACAGCGTGTCCGCCGGACTGCGAACGCCTTTACCGCCGCGATTCAGGACATGGGTGTAGATCATGGTGGTTCGGACGTCCTGATGTCCGAGGAGTTCCTGCACGGTGCGAATGTCATACCCGGCTTCCAGCACATGGGTGGCAAATGAATGTCGGAACGTATGGCATGTGGCTCGCTTGAGGATCCCGGCTCTGCGGACCGCATCCTTCACCGCTCGTTGCACGAGGGACTCGTCGACGTGGTGGCGGCCCTCCTGCCGGGTACTCGCGTTCCTCCAGCGGTTCTCTTGCGGAAAGACCCACTGCCAGCGCCACTCGGCGGGGGCGCCGGGATATTTCCGGTCGAGGGCGTGAGGCATCTCGACGCGACCCCAGCCGTCGCCCAGGTCTTGCTCATGGATGGCCTTGACCACCCGCAGATGTTCCTGGAGCGTGGCTTTGAGCGACTCCGGCAGCATGGTCACGCGATCTTTCGCGCCCTTGCCGTCTCGGACGAGGATCTCATTCCGGGCGAAATCGATATCCTGGATGCGCAGTCGAAGGCATTCCATCAAACGCAAGCCAGCGCCGTACATCAATGAGGCCATCAGCCACTTGTCGCCGGGAAGGCACGCGAGAACGGCCTTGACCTCTTCCCGCGTCATGACCACGGGGAGGTGGTGGGGTTTCCGGGCGCGGATCACGTCGCCCAAGTTGCCGACCTCACGACCAAGAACGTGGCGATAGAGAAAAAGCAACGCGCTCAGCGCCTGGTTCTGCGTCGAGGCGCTGACCTTTTCCTTGATGGCGAGATGCGTCAGGAAGGCGTTGATCTCCGGCTCGGCCATTTCGGCCGGATGCCGCACGTGGTGGAAGAAGATGAAGCGCTTGACCCAGTGGCAGTAGCACTGTTCGGTCCGGCGGCTGTAGTGGCGGGATCGGAGGGCTTCGCGGAGACGATCCAAGAGTTTCGGCTGGCGACCATGTGCGGGCGATGCGGGGGAGGGTCGGGCCGCGCCGGGATGCGGTCGAGCTGCGGGTTGCAGGTCGCCCACCTCCGCGCGGTTGCCTGAAAGCGGAGCGGCCCCGGGGGGCTGCAAGCCCCGAGGGCCGTGGATCACTGTGGGCAGAGCATGGGCCGTGCGGTCTGCCTCTCGCCCGCTCTCCTCCGCTGACCTCATCCCGTCGCCCTCCCCAGAGCGCCAGGCGATCGTCCTAACGACTCTGACGCTAGCGCCAACCCGTCTCCCGTGTCAAGTGCGTAGCCGCCCACGACCATGTACTCGACGTTATGCGCGTTGAGTAACGCGAGCAGTTCTCTGAAGTCTGGCTGCACTTCCATGGAATTGCCTTCTCAAATCCTCCACGGCGGCAATGCGTTCGGCCGGGGGCCGGCTCAGCCAGTAGGCGAGATCCTCCCGTTGGGTGTCTGCGTCGAGGCTTCGGATCTGAACGACCTTCTGCATTATGAGCAATCCTGCCGCTCCCTCTCATTCCGAGGGCTGGGTGCGTTTCTAGCCCGCCCAGAGCCGCCGCCGGATCCCGACGACCTTCCCCCGGATCCGAAAACTCCCCTCGCCCTTCTGTACCGGTGGGCGACATGGCCGGATTGTCGGGCTGGGGGACGATGCCGTCCGGCTTGAGGAGGATGTGCCTGACCGCGCCGATGGGCAGCGCAGCCCCTCTGGAATTCCGCCTCCAGTTCGGCGAGCCCGATCCCGCCCTTCAGCCACGTCGGGTGGGTCTCTTGATCAACAGCGCGTGACGCTTCGCCCGACGCAGGACGCGAACATCCACCTTATCCTGGTCTCTGCCGGTCGCTTCCTTGGCTCGTATCAAATCGTCGAGTCCGAGATAATAGGCCTTGACCGATCCGAAGCGGGCCCCGACGCAGCGTCTCCAGGCCGCCGCGAAGTTGGGACATCCCGGAACCTCTGAGACGAGGTCAATTCGAACGGGCGCCACGCCGAGCTGGATGATCCACTGCGGATCGGTCAAATCCTCGACCCTGTACCCGAGGTCCACGCCTCCGAAAAAACCGCGGATGGCGGCCAGCGCCCGTCGGGCGTTTGCCGGCGTGGGGTCGAGAAGGATGTCAAGATCCTTCGTCGCGCGAGGACGGGCGTGAAAGGCGACGGCGTGCGCCCCGATCACCAGGTATCGCACGCCATGCCCGTTTAACGCGGCGATGAACTCTTCGTAATCTCGGGACATCTCGTCCTCGCGTCTTCAGGCAGCTCTCCAGCGCCTCACCGACCGCCGCAACGCGCTCCTCAGGGGTGAGCCCCTCGTACCAGAAGCGGAAGTCCTCCCGCTCTGCGTCCCGTCGGCGGACCTTCGCAATCGTCCAGACCCTCCCCTGCCCATCCTTCACCTCTCTGAAGTTCGTCATGACCCCTCGCAGAACTTCACATTGCAGAGCATATCAAGTTCCGGCGTGCGGCAGAGGCTCCCTGTCGATTCCCTGGGCGTGCGAGAGGAGAGAGAGCGCCTCGTCGAGAATGTGCTGGAGGTACTCACGCGCCGAGGGAGACATATTCGACCTCGCGGAGGATATGTGGCCCGATATATGGGCTCAGAGATTCGGGGGTGACGATTTCCACGGGCCTCCCCAGAAGATCTTCGAGGAAGAAGGCAAGATGGATGAAGTTATCAAACGTCTTCTTGCCAGTATCGAATTCGACCAGGAAATCCACATCGCTGTGGGCGGCGGAGGCCCCCCGAACGAATGAGCCGAACACCCCGCAGCGCTTCACCCCGAATTCGCGAACCCGCGGTCCATGTCCGCGGATGAGCGCAAACAACTGCTCCTTCGTTTCCACCGACATGGCCGGTTCTCCCTGCGCCATCAGAACCTCCGCACGATCCCGATGACCTTCCCGATGATCTGGAAGCTTTTCTCGCCCCGGCGGACCTGGATGGGGGGCATGCTGGGGTTTTCCGGCTGGAGGACGATCACGTCCTTCTTGAAGAAGACGCGCTTGATGGTGGCCTCGTCGTTCACCAGGGCCACGACGATCTCTCCGTTCTCCGCCGTGGCCTGGTGGCGGACCAGCGCGTAGTCGCCGGGCAGGATGTGAGCGCCGATCATGCTCTCGCCCTGGACCTTCAGGAGGAAGACCTCGTCCCCGTTCACCCAGTCGCGGGAGATGGTGAAGGTGCCCTCGACGTTCTGCTCCGCCAGCAGCGGCTCACCCGCGGCGACCCGGCCGAGGATGGGCAGTTCGCGCACGGTGCTGGGTGTCCTGGTGTGGGGGGCGTAGGGTGAGGGCGATTCCAGGATCTGCAGGGACCGGGATTTCGAGGGGGTGCGGCGCAGGTAGCCCTTCCGCTGCAGCGCCTTCAGGTGGTCGAAGACGCTGCGGGGGACGAAGCCGAAGTGCGCCCCGATCTCCCGAACCGTGGGCGGATAGCCGGCCTGGCTCATGAAGTGCCGGATGAAATCCAGGACCTCACGCTGGCGGGCCGTCAAAGCCGTGCGCACGTTCACGCTGATCTCTCCACTGACCGTTAGCCTGGGTCACGTGCTTACCATACGTCCGTATGGTGAGTCAAGCCAAAAATCCCCGCGCCTCACGATTTGCGCCGCAAGGGTTTCGTGATAGGCTCCCGCCGCCCACGATGAGAACTGAATGCATCACACGACCCGCCGATGGAGAAAGGAGGTTGCCGTCATGAGATCCCGGCTGATGATCGCGCTGCTGGTTGGCTTCGCGTTCCTCCAGGTCGGGCCGGGGGCGCTCGCCCAGGACAAGCCGCTGGTCATGAAGTGGGGGATCGTCCTGCAGCCCGAGCACCCCTTCGTCCTGGGGATGAAGAAAACGGCCGAGATCGTCGCCCAGAAGACCAACAATCGGATCCAGCTCCAGGTGTTCCCGTCGGCCCAGCTCGGCACGGGCAAGGACATGATCGAGGCGGTGGTCTTCGGCAGCCAGGCCATGGCCACCGAGGGGGCGGCCATGTTCAGCCAGTGGGCGCCCCGCCTGTCCATCATGGAGGCCCCCTATCTCTTCCGCGACGTGAATCACATGTACGCGGTGATGCGGGGCCCCATCGGCCAGGAGATGCTGGAGGAGCTGGTGGCCAAGCGGGGCTTGCGCTCGCTGGGGGTCCTCTACTACGGGGTGCGGCATCTCACGGCGAACAAGCCGGTGCACAAGCCCGAGGACGTCAAGGGCATGAAGCTGCGCGTGCCCGAGGTGCCCCTGTACCTGGAGATGGCACGGGCCTGGGGCGCCAACCCGACGCCCATGGCCTTTGCCGAACTGTACCTGGCGCTGAAGCAGGGGACGGTGGACGCCCAGGAGAACCCCATCCCCACCATCAACTCGGGAAAATTCTACGAGGTGCAGAAGTACCTCATCCTGACCGGCCACATCATGGTCCCCCAGTTCCACGCCATCAGCGACGCGCTGTGGAAGAGCCTGTCGCCGGGCGATCAGAAGATCCTGCAGGAGGCGGTGGACGAGGGGATCGCCTTCAGCAACGACCTCTTGATCAAGCAGGAGCAGTCCCTGGTGGACGAGTTCAAGAAGAAGGGGATGACGGTCATCACGCCGGACGTCGAGGCCTTCCGCAAGGCGTCCATGACGGCCATCCCCAAGCTGGAAGAGAAGTGGGGCAAGGGCCTGTTCGAGAAGATCGCCGGGGTTCGATGAGGCAGCGCGACTGATGGAAAGGCTCCTGCGGGGGATGGACAGGATCCTGGATCGCGTCACGCTCCTGCTGCTGACCATCTTGCTGGTGGTGGTCGGGGCGCAGATCTTCGCCCGATATGTCCTGAACCACTCCCTCTTTTGGTCGGAGGAGCTGGCCCGCTACCTCTTCATCTACCTGGTCTTCCTCGGCGCCGCCATCGTCCTCCGGCGCGAGGGACACATCCAGGTGAGCTTCTTCGTCGAGAAATTCCCGCCTCTCCTCCGGCGAGGGGTGGCCATGCTGGCGGACACCCTGCTGCTCGCCTTCGTGGGGATCGTCCTCATCCAGAGCGTGCGCCTGGCCATCCTGGTGTGGACGGTCCCCACGGCAGCGCTCCTCATCCCGTGGACGTTCGTTTACCTGGGCATCCTCCTGGGAATGGCGGCCATGGTCCTGGTCATGCTCGGGGCCCTCTGGCGGCACGTCACGGGCCGTACCGACGGCGGTCGCGCATGCTGATCTTGCTGCTCTTCGCCTGCTTCTTCCTGCTCCTGGCGCTTCGGGTCCCCATCGCCTTCTCCCTGGGAATCGTCTCCCTGGGATTTCTCATCGCGCGGGGCGAGGTTCTGCTGGCCGTCTCCCAGCGCATGTCCGCGGCCGCCGACTCGTTTCCCCTCCTGGCCATCCCGTTCTACATCCTGATGGGGAAGCTGGTGAACGAGGCGGGGCTCACGGACAAGATCTTCGGCTTTGCACAAGCCCTGGTGGGCCACATCCGGGGTGGGCTGGCGCACGTGAACATCCTGAACAGCATGATCTTCGCCGGCATGTCCGGGGCCGCCGTGGCGGATGTGGGCGGGATGGGGGCGATGGAGATCAAGGCGATGGTGGACAATGGATACGACGTGGACTTCAGCGCGGCCGTGACCGCGGCGTCCTCCACCATCGCCCCCATCATCCCGCCCAGCATCGCCATGGTGGTGTACGGCGTCCTGGCCAGCACCTCGGTCGGGGCGCTGTTCCTGGGGGGCGTCATCCCGGGGGTCCTCATGGGCCTGTTCATGATGGCCTACTCCTATGTGATGGCCGTCCGGCGAAACTACCCATTGCAGCCGCGCGCGAATCTGCGGGAACTGTGGCGAGCCTTCCTCCTGTCCATCCCAGGCCTCCTCACCCCGACGATCCTCCTGGGGGGAATCGGCCTGGGTATCTTCACCCCCACCGAGGCGGCGGTGGTCGCCGTCTTCTACACGCTGTTCCTGGGGGTCCTGGTCTATCGTCGCCTGGGAGCCGGCGATCTCCTCCGCATGCTCCGGGAGACCGTGGACATGACGGCCGTCGTGGTTTTCGTCATGACGACGGCCTCGCTCTTCGCCTGGATCATGGCGCGGGAGCAGGTGCCACAACGTTTTGCCGAGTTCATCCTCTCGACGACCTCCAGCCCGGCGGTTGTCCTCCTGCTCATCAACATCCTGGGCCTGATCATGGGGTGCTTCTTCGACGGGATCTCGATCCTGGTCATCGTGGTCCCCATCTTCCTGCCGATCCTCGACCGGCTGGGCATCGACCGCGTGCACTTCGGGGTCCTGTTCGTCCTCAACACCGTGATCGGGCTCATCACGCCCCCGGTCGGCGTCGTGCTCTACGCGACCGTGGAGGTGGCCAAGATCTCCTTCGAACGGGTGGTGCGGGCGACGCTCCCCTTCCTTTGGCCCATGGTGGCGGCCCTGATCGTGGTCACTTACGTTCCCCAGGTGGTGTTGGTGCTGCCGAGGCTCTTCGGGTTCCGCTAGGGTCGCGACGCGTATGGCTGGGTGCGGCCCCCCTCTCTGACCATGACCCCCAAGTCCCGCTACGTGCTGGACGGCATCGTCCCGATCCTCCAGACTCCCTTCCATGAGGGTGGAACGCTGGATGCCGACTCGCTGCGGCGACTCGTGGACCACGTCATTCAGGCGGGAGCAGTCGGCGTGATCTGCCCGGCCGTGGCCAGCGAGGTCCACAGGCTCACCCCGGACGAACGACGGGCGATGGTGGAGATCGTCCTCGACCAGGCGCGGGGGAAGGTCCCGGTCTTCGTGGGGGTGAGCGCGGGAAGCGCCGAGGAGAGCCTGGTGCTGGCCCGCCACGCGGCGACCCACGGGGCCGCCGGGATCCTGGCCCAAGCGCCCGAAGCGATCGGGACCGACGACGGCCAACTTCGGGCGTATTTCCGAACCCTGGCCCGCGGCGTGGACCTGCCGTTGATGATCCAGGACCTGGATTGGCGTGGGGGCGGGATGGATCTGGCGCTCATCTGCGAGCTGTTCGAAGAGCTGCCCACCTTCCGCTGCATCAAGGTGGAGACGGTGCCGGCCGGTCCCAAGTATTCCCGGATCCTGGCGGCGACCGGCGGCCGCCTGCACGTCTCGGGCGGGTGGGCCGTGACCCAGATGCTGGACGGGCTGGAGCGGGGCGTCCACGCCTTCATGCCGGAGGGAAGCATGGTCGCCATCTACCGGGCGATCATGGCCCGGCACGCGGCGGGGGACCGGGAGGGCGCCCGGCACCTCTTCGAACGGCTGCTGCCCATCCTGGCCTTTGCCAATCAGCACATCGACATCTCCATCCAGTTCTTCAAGCGCGTGCTGGTGGCCAAAGGCATCTTCCGGACGCGCGTCGTGCGCGAGCCGATCCTGCGCCTCGACGGCGTGCAGGAGCGGATGGCTGCCGGCCTGGTGGACCGCGTCCTGGCGCTGGAGCGGGACCTGGCCTGAGGATCCCGGTGCGATCCTGTCCGGAGAACCACGCGGTCTATCGCACCCGGGGACGCTCCTGAAGTGGGGCTTGACAGGTCCGTTCCGACTGGATAGGTTGCACACAGAAATCCTACCCGACAAAGCCATTCAGGAGGGGGAGGAGGCCATCATGAAACAGCGAAGACAGCCAGCCGTTGGTTCGCGCGGGATGACCCGCCGGGAGATCCTCCGGCTGGGAGCCGCCACGGCCGCCGGCGCGGCCGCCGGGCCGTTCGTCCTCAGGTACGCGGGGGCGGCGGACGCCTTCAACTGGCGGCGGTTCGCCGGGCAGAGCATCTTCATCCAGTTCACCAAGAACCCCTGGTCCGATACCATGGAGAAGCTGCTCCCCGATTTCGAGAAGCAGACCGGGATCAAGGTCGAATTCTCGGACCTGCCCGAGATCCAGGCCCGGCAGAAGCTGACGGTGGAGTTTACCGCCGGCTCGGGCGGCATTGACGTGTGGTACACCAGCATGCACGTGGAGAAGCGCCGGTTCTGGAAGTCGGGGTGGTACGCCGACCTCAGCAAGCTCCTGAAGGACCCGACGATGACCGCGCCGGATTACGACTGGAATGACATGGCGGCGGGCGCCAAGCAGATCGCGACCCAGCCGGATGGCAGCATCTCCGGCCTGCCCGCCTTCGTGGACCCCTGGATCCTGTTCTATCGGAAGGATCTGTTCGCGCAGAAGGGCCTGAAGCCGCCCAAGACCCTGGCAGAGATGGAGGAGTTCGCCCAGAAGTTCCACAGCGCGCCGAGCCTGTACGGCTTCGTGGCCCGCGGCCTGAAGAACGCCAACGCCCCCGCCTGGGACTGGGTCCTCTTCAGCCTGGGCGGGAACTTCCTGACCAAGGACGGGAAGGCCAGCCTCAACACGCCCGAGGCGGTTAAGGCCATGGATTACTACGCCAGCATGCTTCGCCGCTTCGCCCCGCCCGGCGTGGTGAACTTCAACTGGTACGAGTGCAGCGCCGCCTTCATGCAGGGCCAGGTGGCCATGTACTTCGACGGCGTGAACTTCGCCAGCCAGTTCGAGGACAAGGAGAAGTCCAAGGTCACCGGCAAGGTGGGCTACGCGGTCCTGCCCGCGGGGCCTGCCGGCCATGTCTCCCCGATCTTCGGCAACGCGGTGGCCGTCAGCGCCCAGAGCAAGCGGCAGGGGCCCGCCTACTTCTTCGCCCAGTGGGCCACCAGCAAGCAGAGCGCGATCAAGGAGCTCTTGGCAGGGACAGGAAGCGCCCGGACCTCGGTCTGGAACGATCCCGAGGTGAAGGCCAAGGCCAAGATGCCGCCCGACTGGTCGCAGGCCTATGTTGACAGCCTGAAGATCGGACGGCTGGGCCTGCCCGAGATCGTGGGGGTCACCGAGTACCGCGACATCATCGGCGTGGCCATCCAGAAGGCCATCGAGGGGGCCAAGTCCGCCGAGGTCCTGGCCCAGGCCCAGAAAGAGTTCCAGGAGGTTCTGGACAAGACCGAGAAGTAGCCTGTGGGGAACAGGCGCTTCGGAGGGAGCCCCTCCCAAGGACGGACGAGGCGGGCTTGCGTGAGCCTGGAGAGGGCGCGGACGCTGATCACGCGTTGGATGATGCAACCAGAGGGGAGGAGACCATGAAGCAGCGGCGACGGAACAGGGTCGGTTCTGACGGGGTATCTCGCCGGGAGGTTCTCAGGCTGGGGGCGACCGTAGCCGCCGGAGCGGCGCTCGGTCCCTTCATCGCCACGCCGGGGCACGGCCAGACCTTCAACTGGCAGCGCTTTCGGGGGAAGGAGCTGTTCTGCATCTTCTACAAGCACCCGTGGATCGATGAGATGGTCAAGTACTTCCCCGAGTTCACGGATCTCACCGGGATCAAGGTGAACTACGAGGTCCTGCCCGAGGTTCAGGGCCGTCAGAAGCTGACAGTGGAGATGACCGGCGGCGGAGGCGGACTGGATGCCTGGCACGCCAGCATGCACGTGGAGAAGCGGCGATTCTGGAAGTCGGGCTGGTTCCAGCCCCTCAACAAGTTCTTGGAGGACAAGACCCTGACCTCCCCGGACTTCGACTGGGCCGATATGACGGCGGGGGCGGTGGCGGCCGTGACGCAGCCGGACAAGACGATCAGCGGGATCCCCACCTTCGTGGATCCCTTCGTCCTGTTCTACCGGAAGGACCTCTTCCAGCAGAAGGGATGGAGGGCTCCTCGCACCATGGCCGAGCTGGAGGACCAAGCCCAGAAGCTCCACAACCCGCCCAGCATGTACGGTTTCGTGGCCCGCGGGTTGAAGAACGCCAATGCCACCCCCTGGGCCTGGGTGATCTATTCGATGGGCGGGGAGTACCTCACGAAGGACGGGAAGTCCGCCCTCAACGCCTCCCAGTGGGTCAAGGCCATGGACTGGTACGCCGGCATGCTCCGCCGGTACGCCCCTCCGGGGGTGGTGAACTTCAACTGGTACGAGTGCAGTTCGGCCTTCATGCAGGGCCAGGTGGGGATCTACTACGATGGGGTGAACTTCGCCAATCAGTTTGAAGACAAGGAAAAGTCCAAGATCGTCGGCAAGGTGGGCTACGCGGTCCTGCCCTCCGGGCCTGGCGGGCACTCCGCGCCGACCTTCACCAACGCGATGGCTGTCAGCGCCCAGAGCCGCAACAAGGAGGCCGCGTACCTCCTCATCCAGTGGGCCACGACCAAGCAGATGTGCGTGCGGGAACTGCTGGCAGGAGTCGGGGTCGGCCGCGTCTCGCCGTGGAACAACCCCGAGGTGAAGGCCAAGCCCAAGATGCCGGCCGACTGGTACACCGCGTACCTGGAGAGCCTGAAGATCGGGCGCGCGGGCCTGCCAGAGATCGTGGATGTCACACAGTACCGGGACATCATCGGCGTGGCCATCCAAAAGGCCATCGAGGGTGCCAAGGCCGAGGATGTGATCGCCCAGGCCCACAAGGAGTTCCAGGAGCTCCTGGACAAGACTGAGAAGTAAGAGCCCTGCCCACCGACACGGAAGAGCCTGGCCCTCCCGCCCATGATCCTCGAGGTGGCGGGAGGGCCGGGCTCTTTTCGCGGGGGAAGACAGAGGTCGCCCACCATGGCGAATCGCACCGACATCGGTGACCAGTCCATCGGCGGGACATCCCTGCCCCTCGGCATCCGGATCTCGCGCTTTGGCCACCGCTACGCCCGCTTCATCTTCCCTGCCCCGGCCGTCCTCATCGTCGCGCTGATCATCGTGTATCCGGTCTTCTACACCGGATGGATGAGCCTGCAGGAATGGTTCGCCTCCAGCCTGACCCCGCCCAAGTTCATCGCCCTCGCCAACTACCAGAGGATCCTGACGGGCGATCCGCGGTTCCGGGAGGCCTTCTTCCGGACGCTCTACTTCACCCTCATCGCGGTGTCGATGGAGACGGCTCTGGGCGTGGCGATGGCCCTCCTGTTCAACCGGGAATTTTGGGGGCGGGGGCTGGTGCGGACGCTCTCCATCCTCCCCATGATGGCCACACCCACCGCCATTTCATTGGTCTTCGTCATGATGTACCACCCCACGCTGGGGGTGATGAACTACCTCGTCAGCCTCACGGGTCTGTCGCCGTTCAAGTGGACCTACAGCAGCAAGACGGCCCTATACGCCATCGCCCTGGTGGACGTGTGGGAGTGGACACCCCTGATCATGCTCATCGCCCTGGCGGGTCTGGCCGCCCTGCCCAAGGAGCCGTACGAGTCCGCCCTCATCGACGGGGCCACGGGGCTGCAGTCGTTCTGGTACATCACATTGCCCCTCCTGCGACCGACGATCATCGTGGCCATCCTGTTCCGGGCCATTGACTCCCTGAAGACCTTCGACATCATCTTCGTCATGACGCAGGGAGGGCCATCCAACTCGTCGGAGACCATCAACATCCTGCTGTTCACCCAGGCTTTCTCGTATTTCAACATGGGCTACGCCTCGTCCATGGCGGTGGCCCTGTTCGCCATCGTCATGGGCGCCTCCCTCATTTTGATGAAAGTGCGGAGGGTGGGATGGTGATGCCACGGGGAGGGACCCGATCCAATTTTCGATTGTCGATTTTTGATTGTCGATTTTGAGCAATCGGCAATCTGCACTCCAAAATCGAAAATCCCGGGGGGATGGGGCCCCGCGAAGTAGATACCCGGAGGGTCGGATGGTGAGCGGGAAAACGCTGCGGAAACAGCTCCGGACGGCGGGGTTCTACGCCCTCGTGATCGCCGTTATGCTGCCCACGGTCTTCGTCTTCTATTGGATGATCACGCTCTCTCTGAAGCCGCAGGTGGAGGCGGCGGGGTATCCCCCCAGCTTTTTCCGGTTCTCCGTGACCTTCAAGGGCTACGTCGAGGTGTTCTCGAAGCACCCGTTCCTCCTCTACACCTGGAACAGCCTGGTGGTGGCCACCGGCTGCACGCTCCTGGGACTCATTGTGGGGCTCCCGGCGGCCTACAGCATCGCACACTGGCGCCAGAGTGGCCTGGCCCTCGTCGTCCTGGCGGCACGCATCATCCCGGGAATCAGCTACCTCATCCCCTGGTACATCCTGTTCCGCAACCTGAAAATGGTGGATACCTACCAGGCCCTCATCCTCACCCATCTCGTGGTGGGCTTACCCATCATCATCTGGGTCATGATCGGCTTCTTCGAGGGCATCCCGGCGGAACTCCGGGATGCCGCGCTCATTGACGGCTGCTCCTATTACGGGGCCTTCTTGCGGGTTGCCGTCCCCCTGGTCAAGCCGGGGATCGTGGCCACCGCCATCCTGAGCTTCATCTTTTCCTGGAACAACTTCTTGTTCTCGGTCATCCTGGCCGGCCGGAATACCCGGACCCTGCCCATCGCGGTCTTCAACATGATCGGCTACGAGGAAATCAACTGGGGGCCCCTGGCCGCCGCCGCAACCTTGATCACGCTGCCCGTGATCATTCTCACCTTGATCATCCAACGCCACATCGTCACCGGCCTGACCTTCGGGGCCGTCAAGGGATGATCCGAGAGTTGAGAGCCGCGAGCCGAGAGCCAAGCGCGGGGCGCTTGATTTGTCCAAAGAAGGAGAGGATGCTCCTGCCGGGCATGATGCGAGAAGGGATGGGAAGCGCGCGATGAGTTTCCGGGAGTGGCTGGTGAGCTGGCGAGAGTGGTTCCGGGGCTTCCTCTTCGGCATGGCCCTGTATGACGCCGTCGTGATGTTCCGGAAGAAACGGGGGGACCTGGAACATCTTTTCGTGCTCATCGTGTTCGGCGACATCGTCGGCGTCCCGGTGATCCCGCCCTATTACACGCTCCGGCTTCTCCCGTATATCGTCCCCGCCGTCAGCAACTGGAAGCGCCGGATGCTGCGGGAAAAGGACCTCACCGACCTCGCAGGCGCCGGATGACCCACCGCAATTTCGGATTTCGGATTGCGGATTTCGGATGTTCGATCACCCGGAGGGTTCCCGATTGCGGATTTGACGCCGGTAGGCACCTGGCGCTGCCTCGTGTCGTTTCCCTGACCCTTGATCCCCAGCCCCCGACCCCTGGCCCCTGACCCCCAACTCATAGGGGACTCACGCTGATGTTTGATCGCTTCCTCACCGGCACCGATCTGGCCATCGGCCTGGCGGCATTCCTGCTCACGTGGTACGTGGTGGGGATCCAGGTCAACCGCCGGCGGGCCGTAAGCCTGGTGCGGCAGGTGCGGGACTCCATCCACCCGTTCGGCGGAACGGCCACCATCCGCTGGATCGGGCGGAGCGCCTTCCGAGTCGAGGCGGAGCAACTGGCACCTCCCTTCGTCCGGCTGGGCATCAGCGTCCTGCTGGAACCCCGGGAGACCTTCTTCCTCTGGGCCTTTGGCCGGCTGGGTGGACGCCGCGACTGGTTGGTGACCGGCGTGACCCTGCATGGCCGCGTCGGCGCGAGTTTCGAGGTGTACCACCCCAAGCGGCGCGGCGCGTCCCAGGTCGCTCACGACATCCGAGAAAAAGGCTGGCGCGAGGAGCCGCTGGTCGCGCGGCCGCCCCTGCTCTGCGCCGGCCCGGACGCCGACGAGCGGGCGCTGGCGCGGGAGGTCATAGGCGCCGTCGGGGGGATAGACGTCTGGCGTGTCGGCCTGCAACCCGAGGCCCCGCACCTGATCGTCAGTCTTCCGATCCCGGCGACCGAGACCCGAACCCCCCTCCCGATCTTCGCCGCCCTGCCACAACTCGCCCAGACCATCCTGGCCCGAGGATCTCGACGCTAATCCCCTCCGCCTCTCCCTCTGCCCCGCGCTCCTTGGCGTTCTTGGCCTCTTGGCGGTTAGTAATTTCGGACCGGGGCTAGGCCAAGGCGTCGGTCAGGTCCTTTTGCGGAGCATGCGCCGCTTCCACGTGGAGATCTGCGGCACCACATAGGGCAGCAGGCGCAGGGAGTAGTACGGGGGCAGGATGGGTACCCCCAGCAGGTCGCCCATGGTGATGAGGATGAAGAGGTGCTCCATGCTCCCGCGGGTCTTCAGGGCCTGGCGGGTCATCTCGTGGGCCGCCATGCCGTAGATGTAGTCCTTGAACTTGTCCGTCAGCGAGCCCAGCATCCCGCGCTTCTTTTCGTCGGCCATGATCGTTTCTCCCTCCACCCACGCAGAACGACCGTACCACGTGGGAGGCTCTCTCGGCCGCCTTGCCCGTATCAAGTGCCCTTTGCCGCCTGTCCGGTCTGTTTAACCTGCGGATGGGCAGACGCGCAGGCTGCCCGTGAGCCCGGATTCCTTCCGCTTGCAGGGAGGATCCGGCGGCCATAGCTGCGCGCCCCGGCGAGGCTGTCGCCTGGCTGCGGTAGACGCTCAGGCTGCGGGCGCGGGCGTCACGCGGAGTCTGGCCAGGGGAGGTCTTCGGCGAGGGTTTCGTAGATTAGTTCCCGGGACACGGTACTGGCTGGGGCAACTGACCTGGACAGGATGTTCCGGGGCGGGGCCGGGGGGCCGTCGCCCGGAGCCAGCAGGTGCAGGTGGGCCAGGATGCGGGAGAATTCGGTCTCCCCTCCGAGCGTGGCTTCGCTGAGGGGCTAGCAGAGAAAGTCAACTCAGGAAAAAACGGCCGGGTCCCCCAGTATTGCTTACTCGGCGAGCCGCGCCATCGTCCAGCACTCCTCGACGGGCGGCCGCCGAGCCGACTGCATCCTCACGCCGCGGGTAGGAATCAGAACGCCGACGCGCATGCGCGCCGCCTGGCTCTTACTTCGCCGTCGCCCACTGGCCGATCTGAACCCGGCCGATCAGCGCGTACTTGCCGCTTCCGTCGGGCTTGAAGATCGACGCCTCCCCCTCCTTGATCTCGAACCAGTCCTTGCCCAGGGCGTCGAGGACGTTCGGTTTGTGGGTGACAATCAGCGTGTTGGTGCCGGGCTCGGGCGCTGTCGCCACCATCGCGCGCAACGCCTGCGCCCTCCGGTTGTTCTCGTTCGGGCTCACCACCTGTCCGCCCTCGGTCACGTCGAGTGTGGCCTGGGGGTCCTTGCCGCCGATGAGTCGAGCCGTCTCGACGGCACGATAGAACCGGCTGGAGTACGACTTGCCGATCGGGACGCCGGCGGTCCGGAACGCGTCGCCCACCGCCTTCGCATCGGCGCGGCCCTTGTCGTTGATCTGCCGCTGTTTGGCGACGTTGTCGAGGTTCAACGGATCGGTGTCCGCCTGGTCAGGATGGGTGGCGCCGTGACGGATCACGATGACGTACCCGCCGGCGCGAAGCACCTTCAAGACCTCCCCGACGGACGCGGAGTCTTGTCCCCACGCGGGCGCGACGACGAGACCCGCGACCAGAACCGCCAGACCACTGACGAGTTTTCTCATGGCTTTTTCTCCTTGGGGAATGAGCACGCCGACGCGCATGCGCACGAAGTAATCGAATAGGAAGTTGGAAACGGGCAGGGGGGCGGTCGGGCGAGGAAAACCGCCGGGAACGGGGGTCCGGCGGCCGGCTGCGGGTGTCTCCAGGGGAGTCGGTGCCCAAATCCTGCCCACGGCGGGGGACCGTACCAGCGGCGGAAGGGGAAGTCAAGGGGAATGCACGATCCCGGAGGGATCTCGTAGGGTCATAAGACGGGGGTTGGATAGACATCCCCCCTTCTGGCCGGACGGCAAGGTGGCGGGCGCGGGCGTTACGCGGAGTCCGGCCAGGGGAGGTCGTCGGCGAGGGGTTCGTAGATCAGTTCCCGGGACACGGTACTGGCTGGGGCGACCGATCTGAATAAGGTGTTCCGGGGCGGGGCCCGTGGTTCATCCCCTGGAGCCGTGTAGTCGCCGGCGAGGATGTGTGGCAGGCAGTTCTGGAACATCCACGACGAGCCGGCACGCCCTTCGAGGGCCTGGAGCTGACGGGCAGGTGCGGGCGACCTTCCTCCGCGGCCACCGGGTGTACGACGACGGCAAGGTCGTCGGCCCGGCGCGGGGCCAGTACCTCAGGCGCCAGACGACGGGCGCCCCGGGGCTATGATCGGGGGCCGGGCAGGATGTCCAGCAGGTACGCCTCATTCCCCACGCCGGTGACCCGTCCGACGATCTTCCGGGACGCGAGGTCGAGCACCCACACCACCCTGCTGCCCGATGCGCCCCGCGCCGCCCCAGTGATCACCGCGTAGCGGCCGTCGGGCGTGAAGGCCACGCCGAACGTGCGCGTCGCCGTGGCCGGGTTGTTCGTCCCCACCAGGACCCGCGCGACCTCGGCGTCGCGCGCGCCCGCGATCGCGCGCTCCACGTCGATGATGGAGATCGTATTGCCCTCGGTGCCCGTCCGGGCGCTCTCGCGGTTGGCCACGACCACGAGGCCGCCGTCCGGGCTTACGGCCAGGCCCCATGGGCCAACGGCCACCGGGATGCGGGCGATCTCGGCCCCGGGGTCGCCTGCCAGCGCGCGGCCCAGGTCGATGACCGAGACGTCGTCGGTGCCGCCGTTGGCCGTGAAGGCGTAGCCGCCCCGACGGAGGCTGATCCCGATCCCGTTGGCGTCGGGGAAGCAACCGAAGCTCGCGTGGGGACCGGCATGCGGGATCGGTGTCGGGGGGCACGCGAAGCCCGGCTTCCCGTAGGCCTGCGTCACTTGCCGGACCACGGCCCGGGAGGCAAGGTCGATCACGCTGACGGTTCGGCCCCCTTCCTCGTCGCCGTCGCCCTCCGAGTTCGTGACTAGCGCGAACCGCCGGTCGGGCGTCAATGCCAGGCCGACGGGGCCGAAGCCTCCGGTGGGGACCACCGCCACGACGGCGTTGGTGGTCCCGTTGTTGGCCGGGTCCAGCACTTTCACCAGGTCCAGGACCGTGATGGTGCCGGCGTGGCCGTGCTGAAAGGCGGTCGCCGCGGCGGGCATTGCCACGCCGGAATGGTTGACGACATACGCAAGCCGGCCCTCTGCCGGGATCACGACGTTGACCGGCTGACCGCTGGCCGGCGTGTCGGCGGCGCCCGTGCCCTTGGTATCGATGTCCGGCGTCACCCGCACGCGGTTGATCACCGCGCTCGGGGTCCTGTCGTTCGCTGGATCCAGGGCCTTCGCGAGATCGATGACGACGACGGTGTTGTCCCACCGGCCGCTCACCAGGACGAAGAGCCCGGCCGCGGCCGCGTCGCGGGCGACGACCGTGAGGATCAGACCGACCAGAAGCCATCGCGCCCACTGGTTGGCGTTCATCGCGCGCCTCCTTCCGTGCACGCCTGAGTGACGGTCCGAGATGCCGTTCGTGAGCGGCCCTTGGCGAGCTGAGAGGACCAGGCCTCCCACCGCCAGCCCTCGCCTCAGCCCGATGTCAGGCATCACAGACCTCCGCATAGACCGGGCGGGCCTCCGTTCTCACCGGACCACCCGGGGTGGCTGGGGCTCGTGGGGGTAGCCCAGGATGTCCGTCGTGTTGCACTGGTGGTCGGCGATGACGAAATGCCAGTCTTTGGGATCAATCGGCGCCTGCGCGGTATCCACAGCGAGCGGGTAGACCCCCTGGGGGAAGTTCTCCTTCAGGTTCCGAACCCGCCTGGGAGGCTCCATGACGAAGACCCGGCGGGTCTTGGCATTGAACGCGAGAACCTGGGGGCCAAGGTCGTTGTTGGGATCCGCCACATCCATCTTTACGTAGGTGGTCTTGCCCTGGTTGCCTTCCCAGGGGAAGAAGCCGACTCGCTTGATGATCGGATCGTTGGCCCGCGTCGGCTCGGGAACCAGGGTCACCGTGACTCGGATAGACTTTCCCTCCTCCACCAGCACCGCTTCGGGATGGTAGATGTAGCCGCTGGAGTAGACGTGCAGGCCGTACTGCCCCCCCTGAGTGAGTTGGATGCTGAACTCGCCCCGCCTGTCCACCAGGGCGCCCGGTCCCCACACGTTTCCGTGCAGCTCGCCGATCTCGATCAGGGCCAGGCCTGACAAGGGCTGACCCGCCGCGTTCTTCACCGTGCCGGTGATGGTGGTCGCGCCCTTCGCCTCGGCCCCCCAGACCACCACAACGAACAGGACGATGCTCATGACGATTTGTCGCCGGCGCATGGATGCCCCTCCTTTGGCCTCCTGTCGAGGCACGCAGACTCTACTATTCTGACTGGCTTTCCTCAAGCATGATCACCCCCGGACGGCGGCGGGACTGTGAGGGGACTTACACGGCCGGGGAATCGGGAAGGACTGGTGCGTTCGCTGGCGCGCCGTTGCGGATCGGCGATCAGGCGGCAGGGGAAACGGTAGGAAGCTGGTTCAGGGCGTCAATGAGCTGGCGGAGCCGGCCGACGTCGCGGCGGTTGAAGTGCAGCACGAGTCGCGGCAGATCGGAAATGGGGTCCTCGTTGCCCTCCTCTGGCAGGGCAGGGCTCACTGTCATGGCGCCATCCACCAGGATCTCATGGAACTCCCGGTTGAGGCGATCCAGCGCTTCGGCCGTCGGCGCATGCTGAAGGCGGATCACCAGGCGGTCGCCCACGTAGCGGCTGCTGTGGTAGTTGCGGTAGAAGCCGGTGACCTCGGCGATGGCCGAGTCGAGCCGGTCGGTGACCCGGTACAGGCAGAGATCCTCAGGCGCGATCAGGCCGCGCGCCAGCAGGACGTTCCGCACGTAGGTGTCCCAGGTCCGCCAGTAATCGCCGCCCGGCCGATCCACGCACACCACCGGCAGCGGGTTGCTCTTCCCCGTCTGGATCAGCGTCAATATCTCGAAGGCCTCATCCAAAGTCCCGAAGCCGCCAGGGAAGAGGGCGATGGCATCGGTCTCCTTCACGAAGATGAGCTTCCGCGTGAAGAAGTACTTGAACGTGATCAGCTTGGAGTCGTTCTGGATGAACTCGTTGGCCGGCTGGTCGAAAGGCAGGCGGATGTTCACACCGAAGCTCCGCTCCCGGCCGGCCCCGCCCTGGCCCGCCTTCATGATGCCGTCGCCGGCCCCCGTGATCACCATCCAGCCCAGCCGGCTGATCTCGTGGGCGAAGGCCAGGGCCTGCCGGTATTCCGGCTGATCCTCCGTCGTGCGGGCGGAGCCGAAGATCGTCACCTTCCGGATGCCCCGATATGGGGTGAACAACCGGAAGGCGTGGACCAGCTCCCGGAGGGCGGCGTTCACGATCTTGACATCCCCGCGGTCCGCCTGGTCCTCGATCAGGCGGAGGACAGTCTGCACCATCTCATGTAGCAACTCGGCGTGCGGGGAGCCGCCCGCTGTCTTCACCAGCCGGTCAATCAGCTCGCCCACCTCCCCGCTGCCGGACGGTGCCAGGGGAGGGGGACCAACGTTCCGTGTCTGTTCCACTTCAGACCTCTGGAGAAAGAATCTGCCTGCCTTCCGGCCAGTCAGCCCGGCTGCCCCCCGATTCCGCTGCTCGAACTCCGTCGCAGACCAGCGGCGACCTCGCCGGGGAGTTGTCCTCGGAGCTACTGGAGAACCCGCTCTTGAAAAAGACGCAGGAATCGGGCCGCTTCCACCTCGACGCACACCGTGGCCGTCGGGGCGGCCTGGCTCCGCCGCCGGAGGTCCGCCACCGCCATGCCCGCGGTCAGCTCTCCCCGGCGCTCGACCGCCACTGCCATCGCCTGCCCCCGGACCAGGGAGGGATCCACCACGACCCCCACGGCCAGCGGATCGTGGAGGAACATGCCGTCAACGCCTTCGTGCTCTCGGTGGAAATCCATGACCGCCGCGGTTATTTCTCGAATGAATGCCTGAAGCTTTCCGGCCCCCCTCGCCTTTTCCACCGCCTCGCAGGACAGGATCACCTGTTCCGTCACATCCAGGGGCACCAGCGTGAGCGGCAGTCCCGCCCCGAGTACGATCGCCGCCGCCTCCGGGTCCACGGCAAAGTTAAACTCCGTCGTGGGTCCCACGTTGCCCGGCACGCGGATGGCACCCCCCATTACCGTGAGACCCTGCAGGCGCCGCATGGCGCCGGCATCCCGCTGGATCGCCGTGGCGACGTTGGTCAGCGGCCCCGTGGCGATCAGGGTCAGCTCCCCCGGATGCCGGTGGATCATCTGCAGCAGAAATTCGGCTGCGCCCCGGGTGGCCTGGCGCGACGGAGCGGGGTATCTGTGCGTCACGTCGCCCAGACCGTCGCTGCCGTGCACCTCGGCTGCCGTGAAGAGTGCCCGCGCGAGCGGCGCGGCCGCGCCCGCCACGACGGGGATCGTTGACGCCCCAAGCATCTCCAGCGCGAGGAGCGTGTTGGCCGTGGATCGGGCGACCGGCACGTTCCCGCTCACCGTGGTGATCCCCAGGACCTCCAGTTCCGGCGAGCGGATCGCCAGCATGAGGGCCAGGGCATCATCCACGCCCGTATCCACGTCCAGGAGCACCCGCCGTCGCCCCACGGCGCCCTCAGCCCCTCTCTCCGCTCCGGAGGCCGCGGGCGTTCGCACGATCCAACGGGATTCCGACAGGGCTCACGCCCATCGATTCTCCTGCGGTACCGGCGGTTGACGCACGCCACGACGACGGGGCAGACATCGCCGGACCAACGGTGCATGGAAATCGAAGCGGCAATCCAGACCGCGAGAGCGCAGGGAGATGCCGGGCGAGGGGGAAGAAGGAGCGGTGCGGCAGATCAGTTCCGCTCGATGGATTCCAGCGCGCGGGCCAAATCCTCCTTGATCCGCACGTTGATCTTCAGGCGGTTCAGGAGGTCCGGCTGGTGCGCCGTCAGGTACTGCACCAGCGCCGCGGCATCCAGCGGTGCCGTGCGGGGCTGCGTATCCAGGATCCAGTCTGTCAGCGACTCCTTGTACAGCCGCCGCACGTCGGGATCTTGGAAGATAATGTCCAGGATACGCTGGGCCAACGGGTCATCCACGGAATCCTCCTCGGCTTTATCCTCGATCCGCCTGGGATCCATCTGAATGCATATATAGCAGACGAACTGGTGTCTGGCAAGCGGCTCCGGCGGCCGGGCCCCCATTCATCTGTTTTGACGCCTGCTCCTCCGTGAGCGGTTCGCCGCGCCGGTCAATGCCCGCCGAGCCCGAGCAAAGATCCGCTGGAACATGGCAGCGGTGAGCCGACCGGTCTGCGTATTCTGCTGGCTGGGGTGATACGAGGCGAGGAGAAGCACGCCGTCCGGCAACTCAGCCGTGGCGCCGTGCGCGAATCCGGGTCGCCGAGACGGCAGGGACCGTCCGGTCTCGACCCACGCCTTCAGGAGCGCCTCGAACGCGATGCGGCCGAGGGCCACGACTACCCGCACACGGCGGAGCAGGCTGATCTCTTCGACCAGGTAGGGTCGGCAAGTGGCCAACTCGTCCGGGGTGGGCTTGTTCTCCGGCGGGGCGCAGCGGACGGCCGCGGTGATGTAGCAGTCCCGGAGCGTGAGGCCGTCCCGCCGATGGCGGGACCAGGGCTGGCTGGCGAACCCCGCGCGATGCAGAGCGCGGTAGAGAAAATCGCCGCTCCGGTCCCCCGTGAAGATCCGGCCCGTGCGATTGCCCCCGTGGGCCGCGGGAGCCAGGCCAACGATCAGCAGTCGGGCATCGGGGTCGCCGAAGCCCGGGATCGGCTTCCCCCAGTATTCCTCATCGCGGTATCGCCGGACCTTCTCCCGCGCCACCCGCTCCCGGTAGACCACTAGGCGAGGGCACTTGCGGCACGCCACCACGTCGGCCTGCACGATCCGAAGCGCATCCATCCCGTGTCACGACAATGGCAGGCTGCTACAGGCCCCAGTGGAACGTCCGGGTCGGAGTCACCTCGACGATGACCGATTCCCTCTCAGCCAGAGCGGCGTAACCTTCGTACTGCGGGTACCGCTGGTAGAGGAGTTTCCGGATCCGCCGGAAGGCCGGGCCGGCCTCGATGACGCGGGCCATGCCCCAGACCAGGACGCCCTTCAGGCCCGACCAAGCCTCCGTGTACTCGTCGAAGGCCAGGGCCACCTTGCCGGTGGCCTGGATGTTCCGCACCTTGACCCCATCAGCAGCCGAGGCGATGTACATCCGATCCCCGTCCAGGATCGGACACACCGGCACGTTGTGCGGCGTCCCCTTCCGGCTGACCGTGGCCACGCGGCAGACCCGCTGGAACGCGATGAACTCCCGCTCGACCTTCTTCAGGCGCATCGGATGCTCCTCGACCTCGATCCGAGCGTACTAACCGCCAAGGCGCCAGTCCGCAATAGTCCGGACTGCTTCGGAAAGGTGAATGTCGAATATCGAACAACGAATGTCGAACTAGAAACGAGCGGAATCAGGGCGTTGCTGGAATTTGGAGAGTTCGAAGTTCATCATTCACTGTTCGACATTCGATATTGGTTCGACCATGGCGTCCTTGGCGTCAAGGCGGTTAATCAATCTCGGATCAGTCAACTGTGGCCCGCAACTCTGCAGCCGAACCAACACGCTGACTCATCCGGCCCCTCATCTGTTCTGGTGGTATGCCACCGGGGGCGCCCCTCACCGCTCTCCCATTTTCGGATCCCGGGGCCCACGCTGCCCCAGGTCCCGGAGCGTGGCGGCGGCCCGGAACCGCTCGAAGTCGGGGAACCGGAACGCGACGCGAATCCGGTCCGGATTCGTGAGAGGCCGGGGGGGCGCCTGCATCGGCCCCAGGGCAA
>Ga0082335_1002290_pt1 | contig 36419 bp, 32 predicted proteins | sample Subgrocontami58m_FD_72375 | JGI IMG/M metagenome (GOLD analysis project Ga0082335, IMG submission 72375) | Subsurface groundwater microbial communities from S. Glens Falls, New York, USA - GMW37 contaminated, 5.8 m (SPADES assembly) (version 2) ... | reverse complement strand
GCTCACGGCGCCCGAGATGACGGTCCTCGTCGGCGGCATGCGCATGCTGGGGACCAACGTCGGTGGCGCGAAGCACGGGGTCTTCACCTCCAAGCCCGAGGCGCTGACCAACGACTTCTTCGTCAACCTGCTCGACAGTGGCACCGAATGGAAGCCGGTCTCGGGCGCCGAGGACCTGTTCGAAGGGCGCGACCGCAAGACGAGCAAGGTCAAGTGGACCGGCACGCGCGTCGATCTCGTCTTCGGTTCGAACTCGCAGCTGCGGGCCCTTGCCGAGGTCTATGCAAGCGACGACGCGAAGGAGAAGTTCGTGCAGGACTTCGTGGCCGCATGGACCAAGGTGATGAATCTGGACCGCTTCGACCTCGCCTGATCGTGGCATGAGCGTCTTCGAGGGCTGTCGCCTGCCGCAGCGTCGTCGTATTCGGTCGTGTCCGGGTCGTCGAGGAACTCCTCCGGCGAAGTCGGGCGCGGCAGCATGGTCTTGCCCCCGCGCCGCGATGCTCAGGCCGCGCCCAGGCCCGGCAACCGATTCACGTGCGGCAACTGATCGAGCGACATGAGCGCATCAAACAGCTTGCGGGCCGGAACCCGGGCCTGCCCCACCTGCAGACAGCCTTCGAACTTCGTCCACAGTTCGTCGCGTGTCAGCGGCTGCTCGGGCCCCCCGCGCACCTGCGTGATCCGCGCGCTTTCGATGCGGCGGCCATCGGTGGTTTCGACGCTCACCAGGTCATAAATTGCCTTGCTGGGTGACGCCGGGTCCGGACGCTCATCGCGCTCGATCACGACCCGCGGCATGAGCGCCTGAATCTCGGGGCGGCGCACAAAGTCATCCTGCAGCTCAGCCAGCCCGGCGCGCTTTGCGACCAGCACGCTTGCCATCGCAAACTCCATGCTGAACTTGGCTTCGAGTCCGGTTTGCGGCAAATGGTTGCGGAGTATCGTCGCGTGGGTGGGGCTGATCGATACCGTCACGCGACGCACTTTTTCCGCCGCGACCGGGTTCGCTGCGATCAGGTCGTGCATTCCGTCCAATGCGCGATGCGTGCAGAAGCACAGCGGGTATTTCTTCACGCTGAGTTTGTCGTGCGCAAGCTTCCAGTTCGTTCCGGCCTCGACCGGCATTTCGACGTCTATCCTTCCGGCAGGCGAAATCGCCGACAGGAATCCCTGGGGGTGCTCCAACGCATCGGGGGACGCAGTGAATCCCGCGCCGGCCAGACGCGCCGAAATAACGCCCGCATGCGCCGCGCGGCCGGCATGGAAAGGCTTGGTCATGGTCCCGAAGTTGGCCATCAGTCCTGCGCTTTGCGATGCGCCGAGCGCGATCGCATGCGCGGCCTTCGCAGCATCCAGCTTGCGCAACGAAGCACACGCCGCGGCGGCGCCGATGGCGCCAAAAATTCCCGTCGGGTGCCAGCCCTTGCCGTGATGATGATCGGCGTCCCGGCGCACGAGTTCAGCCCAGGTCTCGTAGCCCGCTGCATAGGCCGTCATCATTTCCCTGCCTGACGCACCGATTGCCTGCGCCTCGGCGAGTATGGCGGGAACCAGCACGGCGCTGGGATGGCCCCGGAGCGCAACGTCGTCGAAATCGAGCGCGTGGGCCGCGGCGGCATTGATCCACGCGGCGTCCGGTGCCGCCGCGGTACTCTGCCCGAATACAAGCGTTGCCTCTCCCGGCGGCGGCTTGAGCGCCGCGACCAGCAGTTGCACTACGGGTTCGACGGAGCCGGCAATCATCACGCCCACGCAATCCGCAAAACCGGTTTGGATCACGGAAATCCCTGCGGCAGGGATCTGCTCGTAGCGCAGCCCGGCGACGAATTCGCCCAGTTCCCGAGTCAATGCAGTGGTCAAGATTCAGTTCTCCTATTCATGCCGCCGCGCATTTTTTCGCACATTGAAGCGGCTGTCTTCGGTAGAGCAGCAGTCCTTATTGTTGCCTGACGCCGTGTCATGCAGGATAATACTTTCATTCCTGGTCTCCGTGTCGATTTGCATTCCGAACGCCCAACATAATCGATGTCGATTACTAACCCGTGCAGCCATGATGCGGCCGCGTAAACTCTTAGGCGCGTTGATGGCAGGCTCCTTGTGGCTGACGCCGGCGCCGGCCTGGCCGCAGGAAGCTGCCGGCGTGATCGCAAGCGCAACGGGATCGGTAAGCGTCATGCAGGGCGGCCGCGTCCAGCCCGCTCAGGCGGGGATGAAGCTGCTGGCCGGCGACAGGATCACCACCGGCCCCGGCAGCAATACTGAAATCAGGCTGCGCGACGACACCGTGCTCGCGATGGGGCCGGACGGCCGGATGCGCATCAGCCGCTTCCGGTTCGATCCGAAAACCAACGCGGGCAGGATGCTTTTGACGGTCATCAAAGGCGCGCTGCGGGTGACCACCGGCCTGATCGGACAGCGCTCCCCCGAGGCGGTGCAGATTCGCACCATGGTGGGAACCATAGGCATACGCGGCACGCAGTTCATCGTTGAATCCGGTGAACGCAACTGATCTGAGGTCGGTCGTCATCGGTCTGGCGCTGCTCCTGCCGGCCGGTTGCGCGCAGTACTTCGAGCGCGTGGTACTGCTGCCGTCAGCGGACGGCGGTCCCGGCGCAGTTGGCTTCGGCACGCGCGGCGAGAAAACCAAGGCGGAACTCTCCAAGCCCTACGAAGTGCTCGAGATCGGATACGACACCGTGAGGCCCGGGACGACGACCGAGGCCGAGGTGCGGCAGCGTTACGGCAAGATTGTGCCGGTTCCGCCGCGCTCCCCGCCGCCGGCGGAAAGGACAATCGCAGTCAAGCCCCCGTTGCCGAAGCAGCACCTGCTTTATTTCCGGTCCGGGAAAACCGAGCTCACTCCGGAGTCCCGGGCGGTATTCGAGACGGTCAGAAACCAGATCCTGGCAAACCCGGAGGCGAATGTGGTGGTGATCGGACACACCGACCGCGTCGGGCCGCGGAACCGCAATGATGCCCTGTCGCTGAAGAGAGCCCAGTGGGTACGGGCGCGCCTGATCGCCGCGGGAATTCCGAAAAACCGGATCGAGGCGGTCGGGCGCGGGGAACGCGAGCCGCTGATCCCGACGGCGGACGGGGTTGCGGAACCGGAAAATCGCCGCGTGGAAATCAGGGTGCGTTGATGCCGGGTGGAACAAAAGGATAAGGCACAGGCTTCCCCCCGCGATACGGCACCGCCACCGTCGCTTTGCCGGGCGTCGACTCGATGTCCTTCTCGTTGACGATGCCGATATCCAGATCGACCAGACCATATTCCGGCCCGGGACGCTTGCCGGTCACGCGCGCCCACACCCGGAGCGTTTCTCCCACCAGATTCATCGCGCGGAACTGGAAACTCACCTTCCAGACCCAGCCATTCGGCCCGGCCCAGTCCTTGAGCAATTGCACAACGAACTGCTGCTTGAGAGACCCGTTGATCAGGAGGCCGGGAAGTTTTTCGTGCGCCAGCGTGAACGGCTGGTCGTAATGAATCCGGTGCCAGTTTTCCATGGCCGCCGACCAGCGCATCAGGTGCGCCGTGGTGAAAGGGCCTTTCTCGAGTCCTGGCAACTCGGCGCCGATTTCGATTTCCTCGAAACACGGAAATTCTGACGATGCCATCGTTCATCTCCTGATGTGGGTACGGCGGGCCTTGAGCAGAAGCTCTCCGTCCCCATTGCGATACTCCGATTCGATCACCACCAGTACGATCGGCCCTTTGCTGGTCTGCTTCTCGGTGATGCTGGCGTAGCGCGACTGCTGCGTGACGGTTTCACCATGACGCGCGTAGCGGTAAAACTCGATTTCCGAACCGCCATTGAGCAATGACAGTCCTTTCAGAGGCTCGATCTCGGGCAAACCCCGCGGTGCGCTGAGGCCATCGAAATCCGGGTCCCTGGCGCGGTCCTGAAGCGGATCCGGAGCGCCGAAGGGACGCCTGAACATATGCGTCGGAAAAATCGGCGGTGCGACGGCCCCCCCGTACCGGGCCGCTGCGTCAGGATCGGAGTAGACGGGATTCTCGTCCATGATCGCCTGCGCATAGCGCCGCACCGCACCGCGCTCGACCGGTTCGCACCCAACTTCCTGCTCGGATTTCATGCCGACGTATTGCTTCGCTGCTTCCGGAAGTATGGGCATGCGTTCTCCCCTTTCGCGTGCGCCTGCGCTTACCGCGGGACCGGGTTCGGCGTCGCGACGACACCGAGCCGGAACAACGCTTCAATTTCTGCGGCGCCCATTCCTGTTTCGCGCAGTATCTCCATGGAATGTTCGCCCAGCAGCGGAGGCGGACGCCGCACGGCACCCGGGTTACTCGAAAGCTTCACCGGCAGTCCCGCCATGCGGATTTTTCCGGCAATCGCATGTTCGACTTCGACGATCATCTCGCGTGCCCTGACCTGCTCGTCGATTACGACCTTGTCGATCGAGTTGACCGAAGAACACGGCACGCCCTCGGCGCTCAGGCGCTCGATCCACTCGTCCACGCGGCGGGTGGCAAACCTTGCCGCCAGCATCGGGATCAGCGTCTCCCGGTTCGCCGAGCGTTTTTCTTTTGATTCAAATCGCGGGTCATCCGTCCACTCGGTGCGCTCGACCGCCCGGCACACGCCCTGCCACATCCTCTGGGTGAAGGCCGCGACCACAACCCAGTCGTCCGTGGCCTGGAATGCCTGATAGGTCGCTCCCAGTTGTGACGAGGTGCCGCGCCTCACGGGAATCCTGCCGCTGGCGAAATAACCCGTCAGAAACTGCGCGAGCATCGCGATTTGTCCTTCGAGCAGTGAAGTGTCAACCCGCTGCCCGCGCCCCGTCCTGTGGCGCGCCTCGATCGCGAGCAATACACCGATCACGCCGAACATGCCGGCGGTGATGTCGGCAACCGAAATGCCCGCCTTCACCGGTCCCCGCCCTTCCTCGCCCGTGATGCTCATGAGCCCGGAATAAGCCTGCATGAAAATGTCGTTCGCCCGCTCGTGGGCCCGCGGCCCGTTGGGCCCGAAACCGCTGATGCTGCAGTAAACGAGACGGGGATTGGCGGCGGCGAGTTCATCGTACCCCAGACCCAGCTTTTCGAGCGCCCCCACGCGGAAGTTGTCGATCAGCACATCAGTTTTAGCCGCAAGCCGCTTCAATATTGCCACGCCATCCGGGTGCTTGAGGTCGAGCGCGAGGCTGCGCTTGTTGCGGTTGGCAGCGGCAAAGTAGGAAGAAAACTTCCCCGGGTAGGGATCGTTCAGCCAGGTGCGGCTCTCGTCGCCTTCGCCGATGCGCTCGACCTTGATGACGTCCGCGCCGTAGTCGCCGAGCGTCATGCCGCAGTATGGCCCGGCCATCGCGACGCCGACCTCCAGCACCGTGAGACCGGCAAGCGGCGCGTCCCGCCCGGCCCCGCCTGCCTGAGTTGCGGGTGCCTGCCGCATCAGTCGATCTGCGCGCCGGTCAGCTTGACCAGCTTCGCGTACTTCTCGTAGTCCGCTTTCAGCCGCGCGTCGAATTCCTCCGGCGTGCTGCGCCACGGATCGAGCGCCTGGCTCGACAGACTCCTGCTGACATCGGACATACCAAGCGCCTTGTTGATTTCGGCATTGAGCCTGCCGATAATGGCTTTGGGCGTCCCCGCCGGCGCGAACACACCGATCCAGGGATTCATCTCGTAACCGGGAACGCCCGCCTCGGCAATCGTCGGAACGTTGGGCAATGCACCCGAGCGTTTGGGCGATGACACGCCGAGTGGACGCAACCGCCCCGAATTGATATGGGCGAGCACGGTGGAAATGGTCGCGAGCGAGGCCTGGGTCTCGCCGGAAACCAGCGCCGTCACCTGCGGCCCGCCACCCTTGTACGGTATGTGCACGAGCTTGATGCCGGTCATCGAAACGAACAACGCCATCGACAGATGCGGCGCGCTGCCGTTGCCGGACGACGAATAATTGACCTGATCCGGCCGCGCTTTTGCGAGTGCGATGAATTCCCTGACCGATTTGGCCGGCAACGACGGATGCACGGTCAACGTGCCGGGCTGTGCAGCGAGCAACGCCACGCCGGCGAAATCCTTGAGCGTATCGTACGGCAGCTTCTTGTAGATCGCGGCGTTACCGACATGCGTAGTCGAATGCACCATCAGGGTGTAACCGTCGGCAGACGCCTTCGCCACCACGTCCGCGCCGATCGATCCCGCCGCGCCGGCGCGATTGTCGATCACGAATTGCTGGCCCAGGCTCTCCGCGACTTTCTGCAGCACGATGCGGCCGACCACGTCGTTGGAACCGCCCGGCGGCCACGGAATCACCACGCGTATCGGTTTGTTTGGATACTGCTGCGCCAGCACACCCCCCGCTGCCAGCAGCAAGGACGCTGCCAGGAATAACACCGATCGTTTCATTGATTGCCTCCGTCTCGTTTCCCGTTGTCGTTTCAAACCGCACCAGCAACCATTATCGGGAAAAGCCGCCGCCGATACAAATCCTGGCGGCGCCGGCGTATCAGTCGGCACGCGACGGCGCGCCGCGAAGCGGCTAAAATCCCGGCTGACAGCCGTCCGCAGGACCGATCACCGGAGAGACCGCAATGGCGCTTCCGCTCGAGGGCGTGAAAGTACTGGACTTCACCGCCGTGATGGCGGGCCCCTACTGCACGCTGATGCTGGCGGACATGGGCGCCGAGGTGATCAAGATCGAGAATTTTCCCGAAGGCGACGGCTCGCGCTGTTTCGAGCCCAAGGTCAACGACGAGAGCTATTGCTTCGCGGTGCTCAACCGCAACAAGCAAAGCCTCGCGCTGGACGTGAAACAGCCGCAGGGCAAGGATATCTTCATGCGGCTCGCGGCACAGGCCGACATCATCGTCGAAAACTACCGTCCCGGCGTGACCCGGAAACTCGGCATCGACTACGACTCGGTCAAGGCGGTGAACCCGGCCATCATCTACGCGTCGATTTCCGGTTTCGGGCAGACCGGGCCGTACGGCGGGAGGGGCGGCTTCGATATCATCGCGCAGGGCATGAGCGGCATCATGCGCATGACCGGCGAGCCCGGCGGGCGCCCCGCCAAGGTCGGCATCGCGATGAACGACATCGCTGCCGGCACCACCGCGCTTTACGCGATTCTCGGCTCGTACATCAAGAAACTGAAGACCGGCGAAGGCATCTACCTCGAAACTTCGCTGCTCGAAGCGGGGCTCGCATGGACGTTCTGGGAGTTCGGCGCCTACTTCGGCTGCGGAGAAATTCCGCTGGCGAACGGCACGCGGCACCGGCGTTCGACGCCCTATCAGGCCTACCGGACGCAGGATGGCTACGTGACGGTCGGCGCCAACAACGACAAGCTGTGGATCAACTTCTGCGTGCAGGTACTCGCGAAACCCCGGCTGCTCGAAGACCCGCGCTTCAAGGCATTGTCAGCGCGGTTGCAGAACATCGATGCGCTGCAGGATGAAATCGAAAAAGTGTTCGTGACGCAGCCGACCGCGCATTGGGTTTCGAGGCTCGACGCAGCCGCAGTGCCGGGCGGGCCCGTCTACACCTACGACCAGGCGCTCGCCGACCCGCACGTGCTGGCGCGCAATATGGTCACCGAGATCGACCACCCGATAATCGGCCGCATGAAAAACCTGGGATCGCCGGTGAAAGCCAGCGTCGAGTTCACCGCGGTGCGCGCGGCGGCCCCGTGGCTCGGCCAGCATTCCGACGCAGTGCTGAAAAACCTCGGCTACGACGCGGGCCACATCGCCGCTCTGCACGCGCAGGGCGTCGTCTACGACAAATTCCGCGGGAAGACCCCGGTTTGAGCTGCGGGCCTCAGTCAAACACACCGGCAAGAGCGCATTCCGGTTTCTTGCTCCTCACTTCGACACTGCCGTTCAGTTCGCCTTCCATGCCGCAGAAGCGCATGCGGCCGACCTCGGCAAACTTGATCGAAAAAAAGCCAGGCCGGTATTCGAGCTGCGCAGTGCCCTCGAGCAGCCTGACTTCGGTCTTGCCGCCCCCATTATCCTGCCATTTGGTGTAGGCGTCGCCGCGCCGGCCGTGAATCGAGCACACGCTGGTGCCGAGCCGGCTGTAATACGCGAACTCCATCGGCCGGCTCTTCACCACCTCGACGATGAGCCGCGCCTGCTCGTCGTTCGGCCCGGTGCGGCAGGAGAATCTTTCCATCAGCGGCGCCCGCGGCGCCTTCACCGCCTTGCGTGGTTTCGCGGATTCCGCAGCCATCGCCGCGCCTGTGAATGCGATCAAACACACCGTGGCTGCCGTCAATCGAATTGCGGTAATCAACATCGCTGGCCCCTAATACAGGCGTTGGAACATGGCCTCGGGAATATCTGAGCTCATCACGGCGGGACGCGGGTAGAACGAATAGCGCATGAAAATAGCCGCCGACTTGTCATTGTACTGCGGATTGCGGCCATAGATCAGGCCCCCGCCCAGCTGCAATTCGTTCGTGTAGCGCCATACACCCAGGAGTTGCCCGGAATAATAGAGGCCGCTGGCGTGGCTGGCTGCGGCATTCGGGCACGCCGGATTAAACGGCAACCCTCCGAGCGGAAAACAGGTGCTCTCCGCTTCACTCTTGTCAAAATATCCCAGGCTGAAATTCCCTTTGATGCTGTAGCGGCGCGCCTCCGCCGTCTGCAAATTAGCCGTAAAACCGAGCGACAGCAGGCGCTTGGGGCTGAAATAGCCGCCATTCCCAATGGTAAAACCGCTCAGGTTCCTGTCGAAGGTATCGAAGGATATATCCGGCCCCACGGCGACGTAGTCGAAGCCGGGTACGGTGAGATTCCTCGCCAGGCTCAGACTGATCCCCTTGCCCCGGTTGTTCGCGACATTCTCGCCTTTCAGGGACATGGCCCGCAGCCTGCCCGAGACACCCCAGTTTTCACTGAGGGCCGTGTAGCCGCGAACCAGTGCGCCGGTGCGGCGCACCCGGCCCCAGCTTGGCCCGCCGTAAGGGTCGACCATACCGGTGTACGACAGGATGGATTCACGCACCGGCTGCGAGAAAAGTTCGACGCTCCAGTTGCCGTTCCCGGTTTGCCGGGTAACTCCGAGGTTCCCGACCGGCGCGCTGGAGACGGCGGCGCCGCTGGGCGTCATGCCGATACCGGCGTAGGTCGTCAGCGTGCCCTGATGCTGGTAGGAAAGGAAAGGCTCAACGCCGTTGGCAAGCCGCGTGGTCGGTACTGCGACATAGGCGCCCGCCACCGGAAATCTGCCGACCGTGGCACCCGCCGGCAAGTCTCCGCTGTCGAGAGTTACCCGGTCGAGCTGCAGCCGGACCTCGTGGGTGCCGTTGATCACCATCGCACCTTCCAGTGCCGGTGCCTTGAGCACGCGCAGCGCGGAAGTGCCATCGTTGCCCGCTTTATCGCGCAGCAATATGCCCAGCGTCATGTTCGGAGCCGCGAAATTGTCGAGCTCCGCGAATTCTCCCGGCGCCGCGGCCTCACTCGCCACAAACAGCTTCCGGAAGTAAAAGCGCTGCGAAAAAGGCGGCCCTGCTTCTTCCTTCAGGGGGCCCCCCAGCGAATCGGCGAGCCCGGCGAGTTCGTCCCAGCGTCCGCTCCGGGACAGGCTGAACACAATGCCCTCCGCGATGTCCCGGTCCTGCTGCGCGCGGTACAAGTCGATGAACGCGTCCGCCGCCTGCCGATCTTCGCCCGCCTGGTAATGGAGCCACGCGCGCATCATCGCCACATCTCGCCCGCTTTTGCCCTGGGCCTCGGACTGCTCCAGATATGCGAGGCTCTGGGCGAAATCCTTGGCGCTGAACGCATCGGCTGCCCGCGCGAACAGGATGTCGCCAAGCAACGTGCGATTACGCGCATCCTCGGGATCGGCCCGCGCCAGAATCGCTTCCGCTTCGTCCAGGCGCTTCACGCTGAGCTTGACCGATTCCGCGTCGCTGCGGCGGCTCATTCGAAACTTGGCCAAAGCAAGCCCGTGGCGCGCATCTTCGGCGTCTTCGCTCGCGGGCCTCCAGTTCAGCGTGGTCTCAAACCAGGTAACGGCGGCTTCATCCTGTTCGGCATCGATATGGAACCAGCCCGCCATCGTGGCGTAGCGTGCGTCCCGCTGCGCTTTCGGCATGCGTTCAATGGTATCGATAATGGCGGTTACGCGCGGGCGATCCTTGATTGCGATCGCCTGCAGCAATTCCCGCAATTGAAATTCATAAACGATTCGATTGAACTGGGCCTGTTGTGCGGCATCTCGCCGTCCGCTTCGCGCTTCACGTTGCACCAGCTCCGCGAAAACCTCCGCGGCAAGCAGGTTGCCCGCTTTCTGCAGGGTGGTGATTCGATCCGCCGTCTTGGGGCAGGCGGGAATGATGCGCTCATATACCGCGATGGCCTGCGCCGTCTGGCCCAGCGCATAATGGGCCTCGGCAAGCCCCCACAGGAACTGGATCTGGTTGCAGGAAAACTGCTCGCGATACTGCTGCGCGAAGTCCACCACTTTGCTCCAGTCTTTCGTGTCGACTGCCTCGGTAATCTGCCGCCTGGCTTCCGAGTCCCGTCTCAATGCAAGCAACCGGGCCGGCGGGTTCCAGCGCGGATACTCGGCGCGCAGGCGGGTCACTTCGGTCTCAAGCTCTGCGTAACGCTCCTCGCGCAGCAGTTTCCAAAGGGGCGCTTCGTTCGGGCCGCGGGGCAGACTGGATTGTGCGCGCTGGCGCTCGCGCCGCGTCGGCAACGGCGTGGCCTCGCTTGGCGGCGGCGTAATCTCGCGTGGCGGCGCCGCAGCCTCGCGTGGCGGCGGCACCTCGATTGGCGGCGGCAAGGGATATATTCCGTGCAGTTCGGGGTCGGGAAGCAGATTGGATTGCACTTCACGACGCAAATCGAGCACCTGGGCCTGCGATGGCGCTGAATTCGTAACGGGAGGTGATTGCGGCGCGGATGTCGCGGGAGGTTCCGGGCGCGGAGCCGCAACCCTCGTTGGGGGTGGGGCCGACGAAGCTTCGGGCGGTTGCTCGCCCGCACCTGCCGCAATCGCATCGGGCCGGTAGCTCGCGATCCGGACATAGGCATTGCGGAAGTTCGGCGACAACGTCTGAGCTGCCCGCACTGCCTCTTCGCGGCTTTCCCAGAAACCGACCCGCAGAATGTATACGCCTCCGCGCTTGTCGATTCTCGCATAGGGCTGGCCCGCCAATTGCGCGAGAGCGTCTTGCAGGGCAGCGGCGGATTTTCCCGACAGCAACTGGACGGAATAGTAATCCTTCCCCGCCACCGGCTGGGCGCTCCAGGATGCCACCGGCGCGCCGGCCAGCCAAACCAGCGCGAGCATCAGCCTGCCGTGACGTGAGTTCATCTCATGCCGCTTTCCTGCGCCGCCATCTTGGCAAGCAGCACCAGACTCGCCGAATAATAGGGTTGGTCGGAACTGAGCTTGGGCAGCAAGCGTTGCTGGTTCGACAAGCTGATGATCGCCTGAATTCCGGGAAAGGCATTATAGGAATCAACGCTGTCGTCACTCAGGTTGCTCCAGGCCGGGACGAATGACGCGGATTTGAAATATCCCCAAAAGTCCCTGAAAGGTTTGAGATTGTCAGGCGTATCGAGCTTCGCCCAAATCAGATAAAGCGGGATGCGAATCGCATCGTAACCGAAGTGCGGCTTGAAATCGGGAGAAATCTCCGGCTTGCTCGCAAGCCGCACCCAGTCGGCTGGCAACTGCCAGCGGCCGAAGCGTCCCGTCTGCAGCAGTTTCAGGCCGCTTTCGATCAGCTGCCCCCATTCCGGCGCCGGATCCAGTTGGTTGAAATCCTGCAGGGCCGGAAACATCCAGTACGAAAGATTTACCGTAAACTGGCCATCCTTGACGAATCCCTGTTCACCCGGCAACAACATCAGCCCGTACGGGGACGGACGCAGCAATTTGGCGCGAACGTCGCGGCTGATTTCCCTGGCCGCCTCCAGGTACGATGCCTCGTTCCACCGCCGCCCCGCCCGATACAGCGCCCAGGCGATGAAGAGGTCGCCATCGGTCGCGTTGTTAGGGTCAGCCGTGCTGCCGCCGGCGGGCACCCATTTCCAGGAAAACAGCTTGTCATTGCGCGTCTGCAGGTTGGTGCGGGTCCATTGCCAGATCCTGTCAAACACGGCCCGGTCCTGATGATGAACCGACAATAACAGACCGATGCCCTGTCCTTCGGAGTGGCTGACATCGACGTTTCCGGTGTCGATCACCCGGCCTTCGGCGGTGACGTAACGCTGCTGGTAAAGTCCCCACTCCGCATCGGACACCGGCGCCGACGAGTTGCATGCTCCGCACGCCAGCGCCAGAAACGCGCCGGCAACGATTCCGAGTTTTGTCACGTACGCCGCTGCATTTCTTCCAGTTTCGCGTGGTTCCTGCGCCGGAAGCGGTTCAACATCCGGGTGGTCAGCACGGCCAGCAGCGCGATCAGCGCGATCAATGCAATAAACCAGAACCATGGATAATTGGAAAAATAGAACTCCATGCGCGCCGGCGCACTGATGGAACCGACATGATAATCGGCGCCGACCTTCTGCCACGAGACGGCTTCGACGCCCTTGCTCCAGACCACGAGATTGCCCTGCAGGTCTTCCCACAGTTCCGGCTTGATCATTTCCGCCATGCCTTGCAGCAGGACATCCTCGTTCGCGGCCGCAAATACCGTCGCGGTCCTGCCGGATGACAATGGCGAGCGGTATTGCATGGTCAGCGTACTTTTCGTGAGATCGCTCGCCTGGGTCATGATGACGGGTTTGCTGGGATCGACGTCCGCACCGCCACGCTCGAGGGGCCGCGAGGTTCCGGGCAGCAGCCACTGCAGCGGCCCGCCCGCGGTCCGCTCGCCGGACGGCTGCTCAACCGCGACGGAATAGGGAACCCGGGAGAGCTTCGCGTACTCCAGCGGCGCGCCCTTCAGCAAACCCGGCTGAACCCGGCTGATGCTGCCCACCACGATCAGGTCGTGGTCCTGGCTCTGCGGCAGTCCAAACGAAATCAAAGCCTGATCCAGCGCGCGAAGGTGACGTTGCGCGAGCTTGGCAAGCACCATCCAGGCGCTGGCAACGGTCTTGCTGTCGTTCGAGGCCACGTGCACCAGTGTGCCGGTGCCACCGCTCTTGACCGTGTAGGGAAACCCGGTTCTCACCAGCAACCTCAGGCTGGGCATGGCGACGTAATGCGACGCCTTGGGCATGGTCAGGGTGGAATCCTCGAATATCGTCAGTATCAGGTTTTCCGTATTGTAGATCTGGCACTCGCCAGTGATCAGCGGCACCAGACGCGGCGAAAAACGCAGATCGTTCATGCCCGGCTGGAACGAGCGCAGCGGAATGGAAACCCGGTACTTGTGGTAGACCACGCCGGCTTCCACGGTGAGCCCGATCGCCTTTTCAAACCGGTCGTTGAGATAGATATTGATCACCGAATCCTTGCGCAGCCCCGCGCCGTATGCGAAATGCAGCTCCAGATCGACGTTCGTATTCTCATGCGCAAACAGATCGGCCGGCATGACCACCTCGATATGCAGGCTCTCGACGTGCTCGTCATGCACCAGCGCGCTGCCGCCGGGGCCTTTTACCGTGGTGCTCCTGAAGTCAAACTTGGAGAATCTGTAAATGCCGTCTTCGGACACGATGTTCTTGCCCGCGTAGCTGGGCAGCTCCGGCGGCTCGATCTTGGTCACCAGCATGCTCGCCGTATCGGGGTACGGGAAGTTCATGACCGTCAGCGCGCGCGCCGCCTGGGTGACCTCGGCAGCCGTCGTGCCCGATACCACCAGCACGAATCTCCTGGGATCGGCGTCGAGCGGGTAGACGCCCAGAAAACTTCCGGCGACACCGTCGAGTATGCGCGGCGAGACGAACTGCGCGAGTTCCGCTTTGGTGCCGACCAGCGCGCTGTCGGAATACTGCAGGCGTTCCTGGTCCAGGCCCGGGAAAGCTGCCGTCGAGGCGGAGTAACGGGAGGAGCTCGCGGCCGTTTCGTGGCGGATGCTCAGCGGCACATAATTCAGACGCAACGCCGCGCCCTGCGCCGTCAGCGCGCCCCATTGCAGTTGATCATCGCGCATCGCGGCGGGCGGTGCCGTGACGATGGTGAAGCTCGGATCGCCCCACAATTTCGCATCGAACAGCGTGTTCATGTCGGACAGGCGGGGCGCGAGCGGCAGCAAATCAGCATTGAGCGTCAGGGTTGACGCGACCGTATCGATATCCGTCCACAGTTCCGGGGCGGTGGGATCTTCGCACTTGTACGTGTAATGCTGCGCAACGGTAAACGTCAGGCGGTTATAGCCCGGCTTGAGCAATTCGGCCGGCAGGCGGATATCGACGCGCGACTCCGGGGCCTGGGGGTTGAGTGTAATCTGCGCCATGATGCGCCCGTTGAGCCGCACCGCGAGCTGGGAGCGCTCCCTGAGCAGGGAAATCGAATTCGTCAGCTGCAGATGCAGCAGCGCGGAGTTGACTTTCAGCCGCTCGGAAATCGGCACGAACACGGTGAATTCATCCTGGATGTAGCGCAGCTTGATCGGCTGGCTGAACTTCATGAACTTGGCGATGGGCAGGGTCAGTCCCGTGGATTTCACCGTTCTGGCGGCCGCGGCATCGAGGGCCAGGCTCTGCGTCGGCGCTTCCGGGGACCTGGCGACGTCTGCGGCGGGGGCCCGGCTCGGCGCCGAGGCCCGCGATTTCCGCTGGGCCTCCGCCGTCAGCGCCGGGAACAAGCCCAGCACGAAAACCAATCCGACGATGAGGGGAAGAGCCGTTCTTGATTTGCTGATTCCTGGCATTTGATTCGATCCCGTGAATTAGGGGGAAGCCCCCAGCAACCATGCCCGTCCTCTGACGACGCCTCGCTTCAGCACCTGATAAGCGGGGTGCGCCACGCTGCCAAGCGGCCTGGCCATCGCGCCGAACATATCCGTAAAAACCGCGCGAAAATGTATGCCGCCGAATTTTATGCCCAACATCAGCATGATCAGAAAACTTTTCAGTATTCCCTGGCGCTGGTCCTGCCGCTTGTTCGATCGGGTTTGAATAAAACGCACCCAGCGCTCACTGTCGCCGAATACCAGCGATACCGTTTCCAGCTTCTCGCTTTGCGACTCGGGCGAGAATTCGAGACCCACGGCCATCCTGCCGTTGCCGGTTGCGCGTGCGCTGCGGATGATGACGTGCAATCGAGAAACCTTTCTGAGGGCCGGATTTGAAACGACAAGTTCCGCGCGCTGCACCCCCTTGACCGGCGCGAAGGCGGACTCGGCAACCGACAGCAGCGCGCCATTACCGGACAAGTCACTAATATTACACTGAATTAACGGCTGCCCGTCAAACTGCAACTGGGCGTCGATATTCGCCGGCATGCGGGGCGCCGCGCGCCGCTGCCTGCGTTCATACAGCGCGCCGAGCGCCGCGCTGAGCACGATCAGGTTGAGCAGTTCCCACGCCATGGTGACGTAGATGGTGTCACGCTCGAACGGGTACTCAAAAAAGCGGTACACCCCCATCGCGCACGCCACCAGCGTCACCGCGTAAATCACGTAGAACGGGGTGGCCAGCTTCGAGATGAAATCCTGGCTGACCTGTTCGCCTTTCGGCGTCACGATGAATTTCGGCTCGTGGGGGTTCATCAGAACCCTGATGATAATGGGCAGCGAAAACAGCGACAGCATGATTTCATACAGCTCGGAAACAAACGCCCAGCGCACCCCGCCAAACAGGTAGTGGTTCACCAGCAGGCCCGCGATCAGATGCGGGACCGCATAGACGAGCACCTCCCTGAGATTGGCGTCATAGACGCGCAGACTGAGGAGCAGGTAGGCGGCGGGGGCGACCAGGAATATCACTCGCGCGTAACCGAAAAACCAGAAGAACGAGCTGCTCAGGTAACTCAGGCGCTGGCTGAAATTCAGGCCCTTGACCGACATGGGGTTGCTCAGCACGAAAATCTGGACCATGCCCTGCGTCCAGCGCAGCCGCTGCACGACAAAGTCGGTATAAGTTGCCGGTTGCAGGCCGGAGATCATCGGATGGTTGATGTAGGCGCTGTTGTAGCCGTGCCGATGCAACAGCAGTGAAGTCTCGGCGTCTTCCGTAATGCTGGCGCCGCTCATGCCGCCGACCTCATCCAGGTGCTTCCTCCGCAAAACGCCCGCCGAACCGCAGAAAAACGCGCCATTCCAGAAATCCAGCCCGTGCTGAATGACGGAATAAAACATCTCGTTTTCGGCGGGCATGCGATCGAAGACCTGGAGATTTTTCTCGATCGGGTCAGGGCTGATGAAAAAATGCGGGGTCTGGACCAGAAACAGTTTCTCGTCGCGCACGAACAGGCCGACCGTCTTTTCCAGAATATCCACGGTCGGCACATGATCGGCATCGAGCATCAGAATAAGCTCGCCGTGCACGCTCTTCAGCGCTTCGTTGATGTTCCCCGCTTTCGCGTGGTCGTTTTTTTCGCGGGTAAGGTAATGGACGCCGAGTCGTTCGCACAGCGCGCGCAGCGTCTGATGGCGCAGCAATGCGGCGGCGGCTTCTTCGGCGGAAGGGTCATTGCGCTTTTGCACCGTTCCGCCGTCATCCAGCAGATAGATGCGCAATTTCTCCCGCGGATAGCGGATCTGGACCGCCGCCGACAATGTGACTTCGAGCATTTCCGTCGCTTCGTTGTAACTCGGCACCAGCACGTCCACCGTCGGAAATTCCCGCGGATCATCGGGCAACCGCGCGACCGCCCGTTTGGCCGGCCGGATATTGACGAAAAGGCCCAGGAAATAAAGCACGATCCCGAACAGCTCGGCGAGGTACAACAGCCAGGTTCCGATATAACTGGCGATGTCGTAATAACCGAGGGTGCTGAACGTGCGCCAGAAGAAGTAGCGCGCCGTCAGATAGGCGCCAAGGCACAGAAACAGGACGCGGTAGCTGCCGGGCATGCGCTGCCTGCGCCGCATGACGAACATGATCAGCAACACCCAGCTCGCGACCCACATTTGCGCGCGGGAATCCACCGGTATGGCAGCGGCGATGATCACGGCGATGAGGACCGTCGCCCAGGCCCACGGCAGTATCAGGTCTTCATCGAGAGTCCACTTGGCTGCTTTGAGCTCCACAATTTCCCCTGGTGACACCCATTCGCCCGTTACGACTCAGCGACCCCGTTACCCGAGAGCCTCAAACTGCCGAGACCGGCAGACGCCGCAAGCCTCTATATTCCGCATCCAGTTTTCGCGCTAAGCCCTTGCAACACCGTGATATTCGCCCTTCATTATACAGGACGAATGTGGAGTTAGAGCGCTTTAGCACCCAGCAATTCCCCGCGAAAGCGGTTCTTGAGCACCGTGCCGTCGCGCGCCGGCAATATCAGCGGCGCCTTCGCGGTCGTGACCTTGACGCCCGCGAACACCGGCCCCGGTTCGCGGTGTATGCGTGGAATCCATGCCTTCAGTTCGGCGGGGCTGTAAATCGTGCCCGTGGCGCGGAAACCCGCCGCTTTCGCCATGCCGGCGAGGTCCACCCCGAGCCGGGTGTGGGTCTGCTGCATGCCGGTCTCACCGTAATGTTCGTTGTCCATGACGATCACCGCCAGATTCCGCGGCTGCTGCACGGCGATTGTCGCGAACGCGCCCAGCGCCATCAGCATTTCACCATCGCCGGTAATCACCAGCACGCGCCGCTGCGGCTGCGCGAGCGCCATGCCCAACCCGATCATGGCCGCGCTGCCCATGCCGCCCCACGTATAGAAGTTGAGCGGATGGTCACCCGCTGCCGCCGTGTCCCAGCACGGTGCGCCGAGCCCGGCGACGACCAGCGCATCGCCGCGCTGCCCAAGGATTGCCGCCACCGCCTTGCGGCGGTCCAGCGCCGGTTTTCTGTGCCGGGCGGTCATTTGAACTCCTTCGCGCCGGTCACGCGCTGCGAGATCAGTACCGCCACGGCGCGGCAGGTGTTGAATGCGAGCCGCCCCGCGGCCGCCACGGTTTCCGCGACATCGGCGGCGCGCTCCACCGGTTGCACGATCACGCCCATCGCCGCGAGCGCGGGCGCGGTCGCCTGCGCCATCGGCACCTGCCACGGATTGAACTCACCCCACTGGCCGCGCATGGTGACGAGCATGAGCAGCGGGATGCGGCACTCCTGGATCATGCCGAGCATGTTGATGCAGTTACCCACGCCGCTCGATTGCATCAGCAGAACGCTGCGCTCGCCCCCGAGCCAGGCGCCGGTCACCAGTGCGACGCCCTCCTCCTCCGTGGTCAGTGGAACCGCACGCATCTGCCGGTCGGAACGAACGAGGTCGATGAGACGGGAGTGCCCGAAATCCGGCACGTACGCGACCTGGCGCACGCGCTGGCCGCGCAACAGGCGGTGTATCTGATCAGGCCATGAAGGTTTGGTGGTAGCCATGTTTGTCAGGTCGTGAGTTGGTTTCAGTTTCCGATTTTATCGGCATTTAGCGGCCGTTTCGTGTTTTTTTATTTCAGCGCCGCAACAACCGCGTCGCCCATTTGCGACGTCGAAGACTTGCCGCCGAGATCAGCCGTCAGGTGCTGCGCTTGCGCAATGACCCTGTCCATCGCGCTGTCGATCAGTCGGGCTGCCTCGACCGCTTGCGGCTCGTTACGCTTGCGCCCGAGCCATTCGAGGAGCATTTTGCCCGACAGGATCAGCGCGTAAGGATTGGCGATGTTTTTCCCCGCGATGTCCGGCGCCGAGCCGTGCGTCGCCTGTGCCATGGCCTGATTCGCGCCCACGCACAGTCCCGGCGCAAGTCCCAGCCCCCCGACGATCCCCGCGCCCTCGTCAGTCAGAATGTCGCCGAACTGGTTGGTCGTCACCACCACGTCGAACTGCTGCGGATTCATCACGAGCTTCATTGCGAAACCGTCAACCAGCACCTCGGTGAATTCGCAGTCGGGAAATTCCTTCGCCACCTTGCGGCACTCTTCGGCGAACATGCCGCACACCAGCCGGTAGACCGGCTCCTTGTGCACGCTGGTCACCTTGCGGCGCGGCCGCGTGCGCGCGATCTCGAAAGCTTCCCGCGCGACGCGGTTGGCGCCTTTGCGCGTGACCACGCGCATGCCGATCGAAATCCCGTCGTTCGGCCTGAATTCGCCGCTGCCCGCGACCACGGTATCGCTCGACTGCATGCCTTCCGTCACCTCGCGCAGGAATACGATGTCGACGTTCTTGTGCACCGACCCGATATTCGGATACGACTTGACCGGTTTCACGCTCGCAAACAGATCGAAACGCTTGCGCAGCGGCGGCATGATCCAGGTCGGATCGTTGCGCGGATAGGCGTTGTGGCCGATCGGCCCCGATACCCAGCCGTCGAGCTTCGCAAGTGCCGCCACCGTCGCCTCCGGCATGGTGTGCCCGTGCAGTTCGTGCCCCCTGCGCCCGATCGGATGCTCCTGCCACTCAACCTCGAGCCCGGTCCCGGCCGCCGCTGCCCGCATGACCTTGACCGCTTCGGGAACGACTTCCAGCCCGATATCGTCGCCCAGCAGAATGCCGATTTTCAACATGAGGCTCTCACGAGTGATTCATAATCATTCAACGCACGTACTTCCGCTCCCACGCCTCGATCTCCGCAAGCCCGAGTGCCTGATTGTATTCCTGCGGGCTGAGCATGCGGCTGCGCACCGCCCGCGTGTTGCCGTCGCGCTTGAGCGCTCCCAGCGCCTCCCGGATCGCAAAGCCGGCGGCGCATCGCGCGAGACCGGGATAGATCGCGATGCGCAAACCGAGCTGCCCGATTTCGGCCGCCGTCAGCTCACCGAGCTTGCCGCCCGCGTCGACATTCACGAAGCACGGTGCATCGACGGACGAAGTGACGCGCTTCAAGTCTTCGAGCAGGGTCGGGCCGCTCTTCAGCTCGACGAACGCCACATCGGCACCGGCTTTGACGTAAGCCTGGACGCGGCGTATCGCCTCATCGAGACCGAGCCCGTCCGCGGAATCGGTGCGCGCGATGATGATGAAATCGGGGTCGCGGCGCGCCGCAATCGCGGCCTCGATCTTGCCGACCGCCTCGGCAAGCGCAATCACCGGCCGCGCACCCGGCAGTTGACCACACCGCTTCGGGGAAAGCTGGTCCTCGATATGGATTGCCGCCACGCCGGCCGCCTCGAATTCCTCGACCGTGCGCCTGACGTTGACCGCGTTGCCGTAACCGGTATCCGCATCGCAAATCAATGGAATGCCGACGCACGCAGCGACGCGGTGGGCATGGCTCGCGATCAGCGCGAGATCAACGAGGCCAACGTCAGGCCGGCCAAGCAGCGATGCGGAAACGCCGTTGCCAGTCAGGTACACGGCTTCGAATCCGGCCTGCTCGACGAAGCGCGCACCGTACGCGTCGTAAATTCCGGGCGCAACGATCAGCGGACCGCTCCTGAGCCGGGCACGCAGGCGTCTGCGAACCGAATCAACCATGGGTGTCCCTGGCTTCAAAACGGTAGCGATCGAGCTTCGCCGCGTCGAGTGCGACGCCGAGGCCCGGCCCTGCAGGCAATGCAATGCTGCCCGCGCCGAGGTCGAGCTTGTGCGTGACGATATCGTCGGAAGTCTTGAGCGGCCCGACGCATTCGAGGCCGTCAATGACGTTATGGGACGTCGCCGCGAGCATGATTTCGGCCATGGTGTTGATGCCAAGCCCGAAGCCGTGACCTACGACGCAACGGATGCCCGCCGCTTCGGCGGTGGCAATCATGCGCCGCGTGTTGATGAAGCCGCCCTGCTTCATGACCTTGACCTTCACGAGATCGGCGGCGCGCGCCTCGATGATGCGGATCAGGCTCGCGTGATCGAGCACCGACTCGTCAGCCATGATCGGAATGCCGGCGGCTTCGCGCCGCACGCGCGCCATGCCGGCGATGTCGTCTTCCGGCACCGGCTGCTCGAACAATTGCAGACCGTACGGCGCCACCATCCGCGCGAGCCTGATCGAAGTATCGGCGTCGTAGCCGGCGTTGGCGTCGATGCGCAGCCTGAAATCCGGCCCGACCGCCTCCCGCACCGCCTTGACGCGGTCACGGTCAGCCTCGATATTGCCGCCAACCTTGATCTTGGCCGAGCGGAAGCCGCGCCGCTGCCACGCAACCGTCTCTGCCGCGGCCTCGTCCGGCGGCAAAATTCCGATCCACGCGTTGAACAGCAGCGTGTCTTTCACCGCGCCGCCCAGATAGGTATGCACCGCGACGCCGCACACGCGCGCCGTCAGATCGACGCACGCCATTTCGATCGCCGCCTTCGCATCGAGGTAGCCTTCGACCGCAGGCTCGATTTTCTGCAGCACGCGATGAATGTTGGCCGGATCCATGCCGACGACCAGCGGCGCGAGTCCGGTTTCGAGCACGCGCAGGCTGTCCTCGATGCTTTCTTTGGAATAGCCGGGCGACGGGTCGATGTTGCCGAGTCCGGTCGCACCGCCGCTTTCAGTGATCCGCACGAGCGCGCTTTTCTGGACGGTCTTGCTGCGGTACGCGTTCTTGTATTCGCCGATGAGCGGCACCGCGACGCCGAAGACTTCGATACGCTCGATTTTCACGCGGGCTGCCAGTCAGGATGCTCGCGCAGATACGCGATCAGACCGCCCGCGGCGAGGATCTGCTGCACCGCCGGCGGCAGCGCCGCCACCGTACGGCTGATGCCGCGCGCCGCGACCGTCAAATTGCCCGCCGCGAGGTCGATTTCAATTTCGTCGCCATCGGCGATGCCTGAAATGTCGCACTCGATCGCCGGCAAACCGTTGTTGATCGTGTTGCGGAAGAACAGCCGGCCGAAAGAATGCGCGGCGATTCCCCCCACTCCCATCGCGCGCAGGATATGCACCGCCTGCTCGCGCGACGAGTTGATGCCGAAGTTCCTACCTGCAACGATCACATCGCCCGGCCTGAAACGCGACGCGAAGCCCGGCGCCACCTGCTCGAACGCGTGCTGCGCGACGTAGGCGTTGTCCTTGCCCGGCAGGTACTTGCTCGAGCAATTCAGATCGGTGTTGATGTTGTCGCCGAGAACATGCACCCGGCCTTTGATACGGGTATTCATTACTCCGCCCTCCATTGGCCGCCAGCCACGTCGCGCGGGTCGGTGATCATTCCCGTCAGCGCGGAGGCCGCGACCGTCGCGGCCGAACCGAGCCAGATCTCGGACTTGTCGTTGCCCAGCCGGCCCCTGAAATTGCGGTTGGCGCTTGAAATCACCACCTCGCCGTCGCCCGTGATCAGATGGCCGGTGATGTTGACGCAGGTGCCGCAACCGGCGGCTTCGACCGAGGCGCCGGCGCGGGTCAGCGCCTCGAGGAGCCCCTCGCGGGCGGCCGCGAGGTAAACCTGGCGCGACGCCGGCGTCACGATCATGCGCACGCCTTTGGCAACGCGCTGCCCCCTGAGAATGGCGGCGGCCTGCCGGATGTCGTCGAGCCGGCCGTTGGTGCAGGTGCCGATCAGCGCGAAGTTGATCTTCTTGCCTTTGATCTCAGGCACGCCCACCACATCATCGATCTGATGCTGGCGCGCGACCTGCGGCGCGAGCGCCGTGGTGTCGATCTCAATCGACTCGGCGTAGGTTGCGTCTGCATCGGCCTTGACCGGCCGCGGTGCGCGCGCGTGGTGAGCTGCGAGCCAGGCGATGGTTTTGGCGTCGGCTTCGAGCAGCGCCGCTTTGGCGCCCAATTCCGCCGCGTGGTTCGCGAGCGTCATGCGATCGTCGATCTCCATGGCGCTCACTGCGGAACCGGCGTATTCGATTGCGCGGTAATTCACGCCCTCGGCACCGAACCTGCCGAGCATCGAGAGCGTGATGTCCTTCGCCCACACGCCCGGCTGCAGAGCGCCCTTCAGTTCGACGCGGATCGTCTCCGGCACGCGAAACCACAGCTTGCCGGTCAGCATCACCGCCGCGAGGTCGGTGCCTTCCACACTCGTACCCAGCGCGTTGAACGCGCCGTAAGTCACCGAATGCGTGTCGGTACCGACGATCAGGTCGCCGCAGGTCAGATGGCCGCCTTCCGGCATCACCTGATGGCAGATGCCGTCGCCGACATCGTAAAGTACCGCGCCATGCTGTTCCGCGAATGCGCGCATCGCGCGGTGGGTATTGGCGGCTTCGATGTTGGGAGGCGGCGAAAAGTGGTCGAGCACGAACGCGGTTTTTGCCGCGAACGGCAGGTTTTTGACGCCAAGCGCGGCGATCATCCTGAGCGCGTTGGGGGCGCGCCCATCATGGACCATTGCGAAATCGACGCTGGCAACGACGATGTCCCCGGCGCGAACCGGCTTGCCGCCGGCATGCGCGGCAAAAATTTTTTCCGCGATCGTGTGGCCCATGCTGCCTCGGGGTGAAATTGGCGCCGCGGAAAACACGCTCGTCTGCGACGCACGGATGGCCGCTATTTTAGCAGGGATTGCGCGAAGTCCGGTGCGTTGCGCTCCCTCACCGTGGCCTGCCGCGGTTGGAGTGTGCTACCCTGTTTCCGGTTTGCTCAAGATTATTCGATGAATCCGATCGTCATCAGGTTCGGCGGCTACCAGAAGCCGGCTTCAATCAATAACGCCGCAGCCAGGCTTTTCGGCGAAGTACTCCAGGCGCGCCTCGGCGAGCGGATCCGCTTCGAGCTGATCGGCAATGTGCTCGATCTCGGGCGTCCGTCCGGCGATTTGCCGGTGATGGTGAAGAACGGCGAATTATCCCTGTGTTACATATCGGCCGTGCGCTTCACGGACCCGGTGCCCGAGTTCAAGCTGCTCGAACTCCCGTTCGTCGTCAGGGACCGCCGTTCCGTACACCACGCGTTCGCGGGCGAATTCGGCGACCTTTGCAAACGCCGCATGCGGGACGCCACGGCGTTTCGTCTGCTCGGGCTGTGGGACAATGGTTTTCGGCATCTCACCAACCGCGTGCGCCCGATCCACACGCCCGCAGATTGCCGCGGCCTGCGCATCCGCACCCAGATGAGCGAATTGCACGGCGAAGCCCTGCGCGCGCTCGGCTTCGTGCCGATCCCGGTCGATGTCAAGGAGTTCGTGGAGCAGATTGCCGGCGACAGGTTCGATGCCCAGGAAAACCCGCTGACCAACACCTTCAACTTCGGCGTCCATAACTATCATCGTTACCTCACGCTCAGCGGGCATTTTTTCGGCGCGACCGTGATGATCTGCAACGAACAGCACTACGCAAGCTGGCCGCCGGAGGTGCAGGATGCCGTGGACGACGCGGCCCGGCAGGCAACGGCACTGCAGCTCAAGCTGGCGGCGGCAGAGGATGAACAAATACTGGCGAAGTTCGACCCACGCAATAACGAGGTGGTGCATCTGACCGATGCCGAGCGAGCCGCATTCGTCGCCGCGGTACAGCCAGTGCTGCTCAAGTACCGCCGGGAACTGGATCCGCGATTATTCGCATGGATCGAACCGCCCTCCTGAAGGAGCACCCGATGCCACGCAATACCGACCCGTCGCTCACCGCTTACGTCGCCGAATTCATCGTCCGCACTCGCGCGTCCGGCATCTCCGCTGATGTCATGCGCCTCGGCAAGCGCTCGATCCTCGACGGCATCGGGCTGGCGCTCGCCGGCAGTGTCGCGGAATCCGGCAAACTCGTGCGCAAGCACCTGCGCTCGCTCGGCTGCGCCACGACCCAGGGCAGCACCGTCATCGGCAGCAGCCTGAAACTGCCGGCGCGCTTTGCGGCATTCGCCAACGGAGTTGCGATCCACGCCGACGATTACGACGACACCCAGCTTGCAGTCGCCAAGGACCGGGTCTACGGCCTGCTTACCCACCCTACCGCGCCGGCGCTGCCGCCGGTGCTGGCGCTCGGCGAGCGCGACCGGCGCTCCGGCCGCGACGTGTTGACCGCCTACCAGGTTGCGGTCGAAGTCGAAACCAAGATTGCCGAGGCGATCAATCCGCGCCACTACCAGGACGGGTTTCATTCGACCGCCACGGTCGGCGCAATCGGCGCTGCAGCGGGCGCCGCGCGCCTGCTGGGGTTCGATCGCGAGCAGACACGGCGCGCGCTCGGCATCGCCGCGAGCCAGGCCGCGGGTCTGCGCGAGAACTTCGGCACCATGATGAAGCCGTTTCACGCGGGCCGCGCGTGCGAAAGCGGAGTCGTCGCGGCCGAGTTCGCAAAACTCGGCTTTACCGCGACGCCGATCATTCTCGAAGCCGGACGCGGCTTCTTCAAGGCGGCAGGCGGCGGCTATGACCCGCGGGCGATCGAGGGCAAGCTCGGCAAGCCGTGGACGTTCGCGTTCCCCGGCGTCTCGATCAAGCCGCATCCGAGCGGCTCGCTCACGCATCCCGGCATGGGGTTGATGCTCGACCTGATACTCGCGCACGACATCAAACCGGGTGAGGTCAGGAAAGTTGCGGTCGGGGTCAACCGCCAGAACATCAACGCGCTGATCCATAACCGCCCGACCAACGAACTGCAGGCCAAATTCAGCATGCAGTTCTGCATGGCGATCCTGCTGCTGCGCCGCAAAGCAGGACTCGCCGAATTCACCGATGAAGTCGTCAACCGTTCCGACGTAAACGCGATGATCGAGAGAATCGGCTACGGCGTGCATCCCGAGGCCGAAGCCGCGGGTTACGAAAAAATGACGACGATCATCGACATCGAACTGGCCGATGGCCGCAAAATCAGCGGCCGCGCCGATTTCGGCAAAGGCAGCCCCACCAATCCCATGAGCGATGACGAACTCGCCGGCAAATTCCGCGAATGCGCGGCATGGGGCCGGCTGCCCAGGGCGCGGGCCGAAAAAGTGATCGAACTGGTGTTCGGGCTCGAGAAAGTCAAAAACATTTGCACGCTCACAAAACTGTTGGGTGCGGGTAACTGAACAACCATGGCACACCGTATCCCCATCATTGGATTGATGCTCGGCGACATGACCGGCATCGGCCCCGAAATCAGCGCCAGACTTCTCGCATCCGGCGCGATGAAATCGGTCGCGCGCATCGTCGTGATTGGAGACGCACGCGTGCTCGAACTCGGATGCAGGGATGCGCGTGTCGACGTCAAGTGGCAACGTTATGCCGGCGTTGATGCAGTCGACTGGACGCGCGACGAGGTGCCGCTCATCGATCTCGGCAACGTCAATCCGTCCACGATCAGGCGCGGCGAGGTGTCCGTCGAATCGGGCCGACTGACCGGCGAGACATTGAAGCACATGATCGGCCTCGCGCTCGCCGGCGGACTCGACGGCATTTGCTTCGCGCCCCTCAACAAGGGAGCGCTGCACAAAGGCGGCTGGAAATACCCCGACGAGCACCAGATGTTCGCGGCGCTCACGCAGCATTCGGGTTTCTTCGGCGAAATGAACGTGATCAAGGAGTTTTCCACGTTCCGCGTCACCTCGCATATCGCGCTGCGCGAGGCGATCAACCTGATCACGCCGGAACGCATCACTGCCGCCATCCGGCTTGCCGACGCCACGCTGCGCGCGACCGGCATCGATCCGCCGCGCATCGGCGTGGCGGCGCTCAATCCGCACAGCGGCGAGGGCGGATTGTTCGGCGACGAGGAAATCCGCATCATCCGGCCGACCGTCGAGCGGCTGCGCGCCGAGGGCATAGGCTGCAGCGGACCGGTGTCCTCTGACGTGATCTTCCTGAAAGCGCTGAAGGGGGAATTCGACGGCGTGGTGATGATGTATCACGACCAGGGCCAGATCGCGACCAAGCTCCTCGGCTTCAACAAGGGCGTGACGGTCACCGCCGGCCTGAAGACCGTATTCGCAACCCCCGCGCACGGCACGGCGTTCGACATCGTCGGCCAAGGCAAGGCGGACCCCGGCGCGCTGGAACACGCGCTGCGCATCGCCGCGAAGCTTGCAGCGGCGAGGTAACTTGTAGGATGGGTGGAGCGCAGCGATACCCATCAATCAAACGGCGCCGTGGACGATGGGTATCGTTCCTCAACCCATCCTACGGTCAGACCGCCGCGGCGATCGCATCTCCCATGGCGCGGGTCGTCGCCTTGCCGCCGAGGTCCCCCGTCAATGCGGTGCGCTCGCGAATCACGCGCTCGACCGCCTGCCCCATCAACCGCGCCGCTTCCACCGCTTTGGGTTCCGCGTGCTTGCGGCCCAGCCAATCCATCAGCATCTGGCCCGAGACTATCATCGCATAGGGATTGGCGATGTTCCTGCCCGCGATGTCGGGGGCGGAGCCGTGCGTCGCCTGCGCCATCGCGCGCTCAGGACCTGCCGACAGCCCAGGCGCGAGCCCCAACCCTCCGACCAATCCGGCTGCGGCGTCAGACAGGATGTCGCCGAAGGTGTTGGTCGTGACGATCACGTCGAAATCCTGCGGCTTCATCACCAGACGCATCGCGAACGTATCGACCATCACCTCGTTCAACGCCACGTCGGGAAACTCCTGGGCCACCCTGCGGCATTCTTCCGCAAACATGCCGCAGCCCAGCTTGAACACGGTGTCTTTGTGCACGGCGGTCAGCTTCTTGAGCGGACGGCTGCGCGCCAGTTCGAACGCGGCGCGTGCCACCTTGCCCGAGCCCTGGCGGGTAATCACCCGTATCGAAATCGTCATGTCCGGCGACGGCCTGAATTCGCCCGCGCCGGCGAAAACATTGCGGTCGGGAGGAAAGCCTTCGTTGTTCTCGCGCACGATGATCAGATCGACATCCGGATAAATCGCGCGCAGTCCCGGCAACGATTTGGCCGGGCGGATATTGGCGAACAGGTCGTAATGCTTGCGCAGTATCGGGTGCGGATTGATGGCTCGCGGATTGTCCTTCGGGTAAGCCTGATGGCCGATCGGGCCGAGTACCCAGCCGTCGAGGGTGTCGAGCCGGTCCAGCGTCCCCGGCGGAAGCGTGTAACCAAGCTTGTCGAGCGCAGGCCTGCCGATCGGTACATCGTGCCAGTCGATATCCAACCCGGACTTGCGCGCCGCCGAGCGCATGACCTTGACGCATTCGGGAACCACCTCCAGCCCGATGTCGTCGCCTTCGAGAATTCCTATCTTCAACGCGCGATTCATTTTCCTGCTCCAGTGTGTTCATTGATCTGCGAATGCATCGGGGGCTCGCATGCAGGTGCCGGCTTTTCGCGCTGGCAACCACGTTCCATTGCAACCGGTATAATCATAGTCGAAACGATACCGACAGGAGAAAAAATGAAATCCGCAAACCTTGCACGCTTCGCGATTCCGGCCGCACTCATCGCCGTCTCCGCCGCGGTGACCGCGACCGCGGCCGAGTATCCGACCAAGCCGATCCGCCTGATCGTCGGCTTCGCCCCCGGCGGCGGCACCGACACCACGGCGCGCGCCATGTCGCAGAAGCTCACCGATGCTCTCGGCCAGCAAGTGGTGGTGGACAACCGCCCGGGCGCTGCCGGAAATATTGCCGCCGAGCTCGTTTCGAAGGCGACCCCCGACGGCTACACGCTGCTGATGGGAACCATCGCCGCGCTTTCGATCAACCCCAGCCTCTACAGCAAACTCCCGTTCGATCCGATCAAGGATTTTGCGCCCATCACCCAGGCGGTGGACTCCACCAACATCCTGTCGCTGCACCCCTCGGTGCCGGCGGGCTCCGTCAAGGAACTGATTGCGCTCGCCAAAGCGAAACCGCTTAATTACGGCTCGTCGGGCGTCGGCGGCACCGGGCACCTTGCCGGCGAACTGTTCAACACCATGGCCGGCGTGAAAATGACGCATGTTCCATATAAAGGCGGCGGCCCGGCGATGATCGATCTCGTCGGGGGCCAGGTGCAACTGGTTTTTGCCACGGCAGCCAGCGCGGTACCTCAGATCAAGGGCGGCAGGATCAAGGGCATCGCAGTCACCACCGCCAAACGCTCAGCGCTGATGCCCAACCTTCCGACCATAGCGGAAGCCGGCCTGCCCGGTTTCGAGGCCAACAACTGGTACGGCGTGCTGGCGCCGGCGAAAACCCCGCGCCCGATCATCATGCGCCTCAACAGCGAGATTGCCAAAGTGCTTGCCATCCCCGACGTCAAGAACTTCCTGTTCAATCAGGGCCTCGACCCGGCGCCCGGCACGCCCGAGAAATTCGGCGCTTACATTAAATCGGAAACGGCAAAATGGGCTAAAGTGGTCAAGGCTTCGGGTGCCAAGGCTAACTAAGAGCCCGTGGACGATTTCAACTGCCCCGCGACTGACGTTTTTGAAGCGGCGCGCACGCGCCGCTCGGTCCGCGCCTACAAGCCGGATCCTGTTCCCATCGAAATCGTGCGCGAGATCGTGGCGCTCGGCCGCCATGCGCCGAGCGGCTCGAACATCCAGCCCTGGCACGTGCATGTGCTCACCGGTACCACGCTCGGGCGCGTCGGCACCGCGATCCGGCAGGCGTTCCTCGACGACGAGCCCGGCCATCGGCGCGACTACAACTATTACACCGATCCGATCGTAGAGCCTTACCTCGCGCGCCGGCGGCAATGCGGCTGGGGCCTGTACGGAACCCTCGGCATCGGTCGCGGCGACCACGAGAAATCGAAGGCTTACCGTGCCGGGAATTTCAACTTCTTCGGCGCGCCGGTCGGGCTCGTTTTCACGATCGACCGCGAGCTCGAAAAAGGCAGCTGGCTCGACTACGGAATGTTCCTGCAGACGATCATGCTCGCCGCCCGCGCCAAGGGACTTCACACCTGCGCCGAGGCGGCGATCGCGAATTACCCGGATATCGTGCGGCGCGAGCTCGACATCACGCGCGACTGGATCGTGATCTGCGGGATGGCGATGGGTTACGCCGATCCCGATGCGCGCGTCAACACCTTCCAGCCGCCGCGCATCGCGCTGGAGGATTACGCGGTCTTTCTGGACTGATGCTTCGCGTAACCCTTGAAGAAGTTGAACGGCCGTAGGGCGCGGATTTATCGCGCCGTCGGAAGTGATTGCATCTGTTGTACGGCGCGCTAAAGCCGCGCCCTACACCCGAGCCTTATCACGCCTTGAAAAAGTTGAACAACTCGGTGTAAGTCTCGTCCGGCGCCTGCTCCGCCGGATAGTGGCCGCACGGCAGCGGGCAGAACTTGACGATATTCGCCGCGTACAACGGCCATGCCTCGCGCGGATTGAACATCTTTTCGGTGTGGCTTAGCTCGCCCCAACTCACGAGCGTCGGGCACGGGATCTTGCGTCCCGCCTCGAAGTCCGCACGGTCCATCTCGAAATCGAGCGTCGCAGCCGCGCGGTAATCCTCGCACACCCCGTGCAGGTTTTCCGGCGTGCAGCAGCGCGCGTACTCGGCGAGCGTCTGCGGCGTGAAGCCGCCCTTGCCGATGCCCATTTTGGTGAGTTTTTTCCCGATGTAATACTGCTCCTTGCCTTCCAATAATTTCTCCGGGATGTCGTACGGCTGCGCCATGAAAAACCAGTGATAGGAGTTGAGCGCCCATTCGCGGTTGATATGCGTCAGTACGAAATGCGTCGGGATGATGTCGACGCTCGCGAACTTGAGCACGCGCCCGGGATGATCGAGCGCCATGCGGTAGGCAGTGCGCGCCCCGCGGTCGTGGCCGGCGACACAGAATTTTTCGAAACCAAGATGCGCCATCACGTCGACCTGGTCCTGCCCCATGCGGCGGAAAGTGTAGTTGCTGTGATCGGGCAGCCCGCGCGGCTTGGAGCTGTCGCCGTAGCCGCGCAGATCGGTCGCGACCACGGTGAAATGCTGCGCCAGCCGCGGCGCGACGAGGTGCCAGTGCACGTGCGTGAGCGGATTGCCGTGGATCAGCAGCAGCGGCGGGCCATTTCCGCCCACGACGCCGTGTATCCTGACCTGCGAATCGCTGGTCTGGATATCAAATGTCCTGAAGCCGTCGTACACGATTTCGGTTACTTGTCGATGCCGCCGATGCAGAGGTACTTCACTTCGAGAAACTCCTCGATCCCGTACTTGGAGCCCTCGCGGCCGATCCCGGACTCCTTGACGCCGCCGAACGGCGCGATCTCGTTGGAAATAATGCCGACGTTGATGCCGACCATGCCGTACTCGAGCGCTTCCGCCACGCGCCAAATGCGTCCGATGTCGCGGCTGTAAAAATACGATGCGAGACCGTATTCGGTATCGTTGGCAAGCCTGATCAGCTCCTGCTCGGTTTTGAAGCGAAACAGCGGCGCCACCGGACCGAACGTCTCCTCGTGTGTCACCTTCATGTTGGTCTTGACACCGGTGAGCACCGTCGGCTCGAAGAAGGTGCCGCCCCTGGCGTGGCGCTTGCCGCCGGTCACCACCCGCGCGCCCTTCGCGAGCGCATCGGCGATATGCTCCTCGACTTTCTCCACCGCCTTCATGTCGATCAGCGGCCCCTGCATCACGCCGTCCTCGAGACCGCCGCCGATTTTCATCGCCGCGACTTTTTCTCCGAGCTTTTGCGCGAACTGGTCGTAGACGCCTTCCTGCACGAACAACCGATTGGCGCAGACGCAAGTCTGGCCGGTATTGCGGAATTTGGACGCCATCGCGCCTTCAATCGCGGCGTCGATGTCGGCGTCATCGAACACGATGAACGGCGCATTGCCGCCAAGCTCGAGCGATACTTTCTTGACGGTGCCCGCGCACTGCGCCATCAGCTGCTTGCCGACCTCGGTCGAGCCGGTGAAGGTGAACTTGCGCACAATCGGATTGGTGGTGAGTTCCCTGCCAATCGGTCCCGACGCGCCGGTCACGACATTGAGAACGCCCCTGGGAATGCCGGCGCGTTCCCCCAGTTCGCACAGCGCGAGCGCCGAGAACGGCGTATAGCTTGCCGGCTTGATGATCATCGTGCAGCCTGCGGCCAGCGCCGGGCCCGCCTTGCGCGTGATCATTGCGTTGGGGAAATTCCAGGGTGTCACCGCCGCGCACACGCCGACCGGCTGCTTGAGCACGACGATGCGCTTGTCGCTCTGGTGCTGCGGTATCGTGTCGCCGTAGATGCGCTTGCCTTCCTCGGCGAACCACTCGATGAACGAAGCGCCATAGGCAATCTCGCCGCGCGACTCGGTGAGCGGCTTGCCCTGCTCGACCGTCATGATCACCGCGAGGTCTTCCTGGTTCGCCATCATCAGCTCGAACCATTTGCGCAGGATATTCGACCGCTCCTTCGCGGTTCGGGCACGCCACTCCGGCCAGGCCGCGTTGGCCGCGTCGATTGCGCGTTTGGTCTCCGCGACACCCATGCCCGGCACCGTGCCGATCTGCTGCCCGTCGGCGGGGTTGTAAACGGCAAGAGTCTTGCTGTCATCGGCGTCGACCCATTTGCCGTCGATGTAGCACTGTTGGCGAAGCAGGCTCGGATCCTTGAGCTGAAAGGAGGGCTTGACTTTGGTCAGCATGATAGGGGGTCCTTACGAGGGGTGGCGCGCCGGCAAGCGCTGAATTCAGCGGTAAATTATAGCACCGTCAAGCATCCCGAAAAGACCGGCCCCGCCCGCCGGCTGCTCATCCCGCCCCTTGACGCTGGGATTACGGTGGCATATCGTACATTTGCTTTGGTGAAATGATGTTTCCGGCGCTTCAGGGCGCAACACTTCGTTAACCATCCACGGGGGTTTTGATGAAACTTTTCTACAGACTGATCAGCCAGATGTTAATCGTAAGCATGGTACTGCTGCCGTTTTCCGCGCAGGCGGGCGTGATCGGCACCGATCAGGCCGTTGCAAGCGCTCAGGATCTGGCAAACCGCGCCAAGGTGAACGATTTCGTGAGCCGTGGCGATGTCATCAAGAAGTTCGAAACACTCGGTCTCAACGCGGCAACCGCGCAGGAGCGGGTGAACGCGATGACCCAGGAAGAAATCAACCGGATCGCGGGCAAGATTGACACGCTGCCCGCGGGTGCGATGAGCGACTGGGCGATCGGCGCGACGATCATCATCATCGCGCTGGTGCTCTGGTGGGCCTACATGAAATAGCGCTGCCGAAATACCGCATCATGTTGCGCTTGAAAGCCCGCTTCCCGGCGGGCTTTCTTTTTCTGGCGATGGCGCTCGGCGGCTGCGCCGTCATTCTGCCGCAGTCCCATGCGTTGAAGGAACAGCGGCCGTCGGATCTGCCGGTCCGCGCCGAGTTGACCGATGTCCCGTTCTTCGCGCAGGAGGATTACCAGTGCGGGCCCGCGGCGCTCGCGATGGCGCTCAATGCCGCGGGGGTCGGCGTGACGCCCGATGCGCTGGTGAATCAGGTCTATATCCCGGCGCGCAAGGGCAGCCTGCAGGTCGAAATGCTCGCGGCGGCGCGGCGGCACGGGTTGATCGCCTACGAACTCGAGCCGCAGCTTACCGATGTGCTGCGCGAAGTCGCCGCGGGAACGCCGGTGATCGTGCTCGAGAATTACGGGTTTCGCATCCGTCCGCTCTGGCACTACGCCGTGGTCGTGGGATACGACCTGGAGCAGGGCCAGACGATCCGGCGCTCCGGCTTAAAGCAACGCCAAACAATGCCGTTTGCGGTGTTCGAGTACGTGTGGAAAGACGAAGGCCGCTGGTCGATGGTGGCCCTGCCGCCCGACCGGCTGCCGGCCACCGCAACCGAGGCGCGTTACGCCAGCGCCGCAGTGGCACTGGAAAAAAGCGGCCATATCAGGCCCGCGCATACCGCCTACAACACACTGCTCAGGCGCTGGCCGGGCAGCCTCGCGGGCCAGATGGGGCGCGGCAACACGGCCTATGCCTTGAAGGATCTCGCCACTGCGGAATCCGCTTTCAGACAGGCGGCGCAGGATCACAGCAACACCCCTGCGGCTTTCAACAATCTGGCCCAGGTGCTCGCCGACCGGGGCAGGCTCGATGAGGCGATCACCACGGCGGAGCGCGCGGTCAGCCTCGGCGGCCCACTGCTTGCGGCGACCCGGACCACACTCGAGGAGATCCGCACCAAGGCAACCATCAGCGCGCAAACCCGGCTTGAAATACAGCAGTTGCTCAAGGCCGTGCCCTTGCTGCAGGGCCGCGCACAATGACCGGATTCCATGCCGGCCTGTGACAACCGTCACGATCCGCGAAAGAGGCTTGGCTTTTTGCGGGAATTGGTTGTTATAATGGCAAAAAAACCCGCCCTCTAAGAGATTTTGGACCTCAACATGACATTGTGCACTGCCCGGTTTAGGACCGCCCTTGTGCTGGGTTTGCTGTCGCTCACGCTGTTCGCCGGTTGCGCCAGCACCAATAATCCGCGGGATCCGCTCGAACCAATCAATCGCGCGGTTTATCAATTCAACGACGGTCTCGACAAAGTCGTCATGAAACCCGTTGCGACCGTTTACCGGGAGGCGCTGCCGGATTTCGTGCGCACCGGCGTTACCAACTTCTTCAGCAACCTCTACGATATTCTCACCGCGCTCAACAGCCTGCTGCAGGGCAAAATCGCCGATGCAGCCTCCGATGTAGGACGCATAGCGGTCAACTCGACGATAGGCATCGCAGGGCTGTTTGATGTCGCCACCGAAATCGGGCTGGAAAAGCACAAGGAAGACTTTGGTCAGACGCTGGGCCGGTGGGGAATCGGCGATGGGCCCTACCTGCAGATTCCGTTTTTGGGTCCGAGTTCGATCCGTGACGCCGTCGGCACGTTTGTCGACGTTAAAGCCGATCCGATCGGCTGGATCTGGCGCGACCACATTGCGACGCGCAACTCGCTGTGGGGTTTGTACTTCGTCAATCTCCGCGCGATCCTGCTCGACTCGACCAAGATACTCGAGGAAGCGGCGCTCGATCCCTACGAGTTCCAGCGCGACGCCTACCTGCAACGGCGCCGCAATCTGGTCTACGACGGCAATCCGCCGACGCAAAAAGAAGAAGACGAAATGCCGGAGCTGAAGACCAAGCCGCGCACCGAACTCGACGAGCCGGACAAACCTGCGGGCGCCGCATCGTCCTCACCATTACCCGCCGCAAGTGTAGCGCCCGAGCCCTTCCCCGCGATTTGATTGTAGGGCGCAGATTTATCGCGCCGTCAAACCGGCGAAAATAATTCGGCGCGTTGAAGCCGCGCCCTGCCGCATCCGGCCGCGCTAATTAAGACGCGACGCCACCTGCTGCAATTCGATCACTTTCCGCCGTACCGTATCGGCGTCCGCAGCCACCGGCAGCATCTCGATATAGGCCTGCAGATCGAACAACGCGGCACGGAAACACTCGAGGTTGAGGTAAATCATGCCGCGGTCGCGGTATTCCTCGGCCAGACCCGGCATCACGCTGAGAATACGGTCCGTCGCCGCCAGCGCCTTCAGCCACTCCCGGTGGTGCGAATAAATCCCTTTCAGGTTACGCAGCATGCGCACCAGGATGTCCTTGTTGCTGGCCGTGGCGAGCATCCCCGCGATCACCGAACGCGGCGGCTCCACGCCGTTGCGCAGATTCCGGATGCGCTGCCGGAGATCATCGAAGCTCAGAGAAACGCCTTTGGCGTAGGGATCTAGCACCACCGTGCCTTCGCGCAGCGGGCATTTGACCAGGAAGTGCGCCGGAAAAGATACGCCCTGCACCGGCAGTCCGATGCGGCGGCCGATTTCGATATAGACCAGCGCCAGCGTGAGCGGGATGCCGCGCTTGCGGTCCAGCACTTCGTTGAGAAAGCTGTGGCGCGGATCGTAATAATCCGCCGCATTGCCGCTGAAGCCGTGCTCCTCGAACAAAAAACGATTGAGCGCGATGATGGTATCAGCGGGACTGATGTCGGCACGCAGCCGGTGCCTGAGTGTCGCGGCCATCTCGTCGAGCCGCGCGAGATACGCGGCGATGTCGAGATCGCGATACTCCTCGCTGGCGATCAGCAGCGCGGCTTCGGCCAGATTGATCGCTTCGTCGGGACCCGCGACGATCTGGCCGAAACGCTCCGCCTGCGGCGTCATGCACGCCTCGCCAGCGGCAGGTTCAGCAGCAGATTCTGCGGTTTCATGCGCAACCTGTGGTCGGAGGTAACAGCAAGGCCGAGAAACACCGGCTTGCCCGCCAGTTCGGCCCGCATGTCGGATGCGTTGCGGAAATCCACCCGGTACAGTCCGATGATGCGTTTCATGCGCGCCGTGTCCACCTCGCCGCCATTATAAATCTCGTTCAGAATTGCGGAGGCCTCGGCGTCAAGGCCGACGTGCCATATCCAGTCCTCATCCGGGATTTCGCGCACCGGCGTAACGGTGACCGCAGTCTGGTGGAAATGGGCGATCCAGGCTTCGAGCACGCGGCACAGCGCGGCACAGCCGGGGTGTGCGCTGTTGAGCTGCAGCACGGTATCGAAGCGCTCATCGCGCCGCCAGTACTCGGCGTGAGTCGTCGCGTCGAGCACGTCGAGTTCGACCGAACGCAGCGGCGTTTGCGCTTCCAGAATCAGCTTGCCGAGATTGCCGAGGGCGCCGCTGGTGGCGTGCATCTCGACCGTCTCGTCGTCCGCGAGCCTGATCGCCCCGTGCTCGAGGCTGGGGCGCTGCCCGCGAAAAAAAAGTTCCGC
>Ga0082335_1002289_pt1 | contig 36424 bp, 30 predicted proteins | sample Subgrocontami58m_FD_72375 | JGI IMG/M metagenome (GOLD analysis project Ga0082335, IMG submission 72375) | Subsurface groundwater microbial communities from S. Glens Falls, New York, USA - GMW37 contaminated, 5.8 m (SPADES assembly) (version 2) ... | reverse complement strand
CCCGGACCCCGGGGGGGCAGAGCGGGGGGGGGGGGCCCCCGCCGATCTCGACGTCGAACAGACGCAGTCGCTGGGGTTCAAGGTCATCATGGCGACCGTGCGGCAGTTCGGCGGCGTGCTCACGATCAACCGGCTCGATCCCGGCACCGAGTTTGTCATCCGCATTCCGCCAAATTTTGGCGCGCGCAACGATCCGCAGGCGCCGGACACGGCCTAGCGCGCGATCCGTTTAGGTTGAATCACTGTGCTTGCTTAACATTTTGCTTGTGCATGATCTTTTCCGACCTTCCTTCGCCCGCCGAAGCGGGCGAAGGAAGGTCGGAAAAGATCATGCTCCAACAAAAAGCTAGAGCCCGGTTCTGATTCAATCAGAACCGGGCTCTAGGAGTAGAGCAGCGAATTCGCTGCTTAACGCTCTGTGGTGACTGAAGCCACGGCCTGAATCGGCCCGCCGTCGCTTTGGGCGGAGATCGTTGCCGATCCATTGGCTGCAAAACCGCGCGCGCTGCTTGTCCAGCGCTTGGTCGATTGACCGAGCGCGTAGCCGGCGAGGCCGCTGCCGAAGGAAATGGTCTTTCCGTTCGCGTCGCGCAGATTGAGCGCGGAGACGCGCAGCCGGCGGTCGCCGCCGTTGTGGGCAATCACCGTGACCTTGTCGCCGCTCCTGGCGAGAGACCATGCGACGGTCGGGCTTTTCTTGTCGGCAGCGCCAAAGAAAACCGGAATGGAGTAGCGTACCAGCAGATTGACCATGCCATTCTTCTGTTGCGACAGATCGGGTAATTGGTCGACCAAGAGACGATAGCTTTCCTCTCCCGATACGGGGCGCTTGGACACGCGCACAATACGGGCGATGTATTCAGCTTTCGGAGCCAAGGAGACAGCCGGCGGGCTGGCGACGACGTCATCGGTCGGTTCCAGTTTCTCCTCGCCGTTCACCAGCGACCAGCGGAAGACCCGGATCTGCGCATCGATTGGCGTTGTACCTTGGTTGCGCAAGGTCACGGTCGATGCCGCGCCTGGCGCGGTGACATCAACAAGCACGGGCTCTACCTGAAGGGAGCCGGCTTGCGCCGCGGTGTATGCGCCGAGCAGCAGTGCGACGGTCAAAAGGACTTTGGCGGCGGGCGATTGCATTGTGTTTCCTTCGGAGGTCTTCGAACGTGTTCAATAGGTCACGGTGACGGTAATCGTATCAGTGTAGGTCCCCGGAGCAGGCGTCGTCTGGCTCGGTACGCGGCCGTAGACGGTGTAACTCTGGGCCGCGCCGTTGCCGGTCGCCGCAACGGTGTCGGTACTGACCGTATTTCCCCAAACAGTAGTCCGGCCGCTATCGCTATAGAGCGAGTAATTGACGGTGGCGACGCCGCTGGTCATCTTTCGGACAGCGACCGTTGCGCCCGAGCCGGTGCCGGCGTCGAGTCCAATATTGTAGGGCGTCGTATTGGTGCATTGGACCTGGAGCGTCGAGGTCTGATCCACGTTCGCCGCGAGCACGCCTTGGCTGCCGAAATTCAGCGTCGAGGCGCTGTTGATCGTGCACGAGGCCGTTATGGAGACTTGTACGGTGAAATTCGAGGTTGTGGTCGCCGCGTCCGACGCATTCACGAACGGCAAAAGGCAGGCCGTCGCGATGGCGAACTTCCGTCTGAGGCGATGGTGAATCCTTGTCGTAGCGAACATGGAAAATATCTCCCAACCAGGCAGGTATAATAATAAGGAATTTATTGATATTTCATTAATCAAGCGGACCGATCTTAGAGGCCGTTTCGAAACTCGGCGAAGCCGACCTTCCTCGGTTCTCCCGAACCACCAAGGCCGCGAAAAATGGGCATTGAATCGTCGCCGAATGCTGTCAAAACTCCTCCTGAACCCTTGACCGTGAGTTTCGAAACGGACTCTAAGTGGTTGAATAAAAATGAACTTTCAAGGAATTAATGATGTCTGTTAGATGGCTGTTTATTCCCGCAGACCCGCATGTAGCAATGCGGCCGCGTGGTCGGCAACCGCCACGGCTCAGCCTTGCTCTTGCCATCGTATGGGGTTTTATTGTCGCCTCTTTCTGACGCATGAGTCTTATGCCGGCATCAAAAAACCGATCTGCGCCGTTGCTGAGATGGGCAGCGGCCCTTGCCGTCTCCGCGGCAGCCCTGGCTGGCGGCGGCTGTTCGTCGTCGGTGATCGACTCGATCCCCAACTGGGCCGGCGGCGAACCGGCCGGAACGCCCGAACGGCCGGCGAAAGAGGCCGAATATCCGCCGGTGAACGATCGCCCTCCGCCGCGCGGTACTGAATTAGTTACCGAGGAAGAGCAAGCCAGGATCAAACGGGATTTGGCCGCCGCACGTACCGCTCAGACCGAGCGAGCGAAGCAGGTTCAAAAAGATCGGGATGAAATGCTGGCAAACACACCGCAATCGCCCGTCAAACCGACAAGTTCTCCCGTGAACTGAGCGCATCTCGGTGCCGAAAGCCCGGATATGACGCATGGCGGCGTCAGCGTCTGGGCGCGGCCTGCCGAATCTGCCGGTAGACGGCGGCGATCTTCTCCGCCTCGGCATCAACGCCAAATTCGGCCGTCGCACGTTGGCGGGCCCGGCGTCCCATGGCGGCTGCGCGCTCCGGATCGCGCATCAACGGTTCGATCGCCTCAACCAGCGCCCCCACGTCTGCGGGCGGCACCAGGATTCCTGTATCCCCATCGGTGACGACTTTCTCGGCGGCGCCCGCCCGCGCCGCCACCAGCGCCGCGCCCGCCGCCATGGCTTCCAGCAGCGTCAGGCCAAAGCCTTCGTTGCGCGAGGTAAAGGCATAGATGGTGACGCGCTGATACCAGCGCGGCACCTCGCCAATAGGCAGTTCACCGAGGAAACACACCCGATCAGCAAGCTGAGCCGTTTTGACCTTTTCCTGCAGTCGGCGGGCAAACGGCTGCTGGTCCGCCGTCACCGCGCCGATGATGATTGCGGTAAAGTCGGGATATTTCGGCAAGAGTCGGCACATGGCCTCAATAAAAACGTCCGTGCCTTTTTGCGGCCGCACGCGGCCAAAGCAACCGATGGCAAATTTTCCCGGCAAGCCGGCGGCGGCCAAAGCCGCGGCGCGGTCAGGTGGCGGCCGATAGAGCTCGGTATCGACCCCGTGATGGATGACGGCAGCCGGACGCCTCAGATAGGAAGCCGCAGTTTCGCTGGTGGCGATCACCGCATCCATGCGGGAAATGAGGAAACGCGTGATCCAGGTATGATGGCGCTGCGCCGCCGACGTGAAGACGAGGGCGAGCCGCCAGCCCAAGAGCTTCAGCAACAAGCCGGCAATCATCTCGTTGTTGCGCCGGGCGTGCCAAATGCGCGCGGCCTCCCAGTTTCGCCGCAACCGCAGCAGATCGGCGAAGGATAGCTTGGCGATTCCCCCCGGCGCATCGCGGCCGAGCCAGGCGGCGTTCAGCAGCTGCGCAATGCGCGGCGCAACCATGCGGTTGGTCGCCGTCACGCCGGAATAGCGCCAATGCAGATTTGGGATGATGACCTCAAGCCCGGTCAGCGATCGATCATCCATTATCCGCCCGCTCCAGAGTGCCTTCGTACAACCGTCACATACCGTCATATACGGAGCGTTAAGCATAGTCACCATACGGTCACGGATGAAACCCCAACGATACCGCGTGTGCGGTAGAGCTCGCGGCGGTCCGGAGCAGAGACGAACAGATGACCATCCTGGTGACCGGCGGCGCCGGTTATATCGGCAGCCACATGGTTCACGAGCTGGCGGACGCCGGTGAGAGCGTCGTCGTGCTCGACGATCTGTCCACCGGCTTTCGTTCCGCCCTGCCGGCTACGGTCCCGCTGTTCGTCGGCGACGCGGGCGACCAGGATATGGTCTCCTCCATCATCAGCGAGCATAGCGTCGAGGCAATTATTCACTTTGCAGGCTCGATCGTCGTCCCCGACTCGCTGCGCGACCCGCTCGGTTACTACCGTAACAACACGATGAATACCCGCGCGCTGCTCGAAGCGGCGGTAAAAGGCAACGTCCGGCAATTCATCTTCTCCTCCACCGCGGCAGTCTACGGCAATCCGGATGTCTTGCCGATCACCGAGGATGCGCCGACAAGACCATTGTCGCCCTACGGGACCTCCAAGCTGATGACCGAGATCATGCTGCACGACGTGGCGGCGGCGCACGATCTCAAATACGTCATCCTGCGCTACTTCAATGTCGCCGGAGCCGACCCAAAGCTGCGTGCCGGGCAGTCCACGCCGGCGGCGACACATCTCATCAAGGTCGGCGTGGAGGCGGTGCTGGGCCTGCGCCCGAGGCTTGACGTCTATGGCACCGATTATCCGACGCCGGACGGTACCTGCATCCGCGATTATATCCATGTCAGCGATCTGGCGCGGGCGCATTCGGCGGCGCTGGCGCATCTGCGCCGGGGCGGCGCGAGCATGACCTTCAATTGCGGCTATGGCCGCGGCTATTCGGTCCTCGAAGTCGTCGAAGCGGTCAAACGCGTGTCGGGCCGCTATTTCGCCGTGCACATGGCCGGGCGGCGCCCAGGAGACCCGGCCAGCCTTGTCGCCGATGTGCGAAGAATCCGCGCCGTGCTGAACTGGACGCCGCAATTCGACAATCTCGACCTGATCGCCTCCCATGCACTGGCCTGGGAACGCCGGCTCCAGGACACACGAAAAGATGTTCAACGCTGGGCAGTTCCAGCCTAAATCGTACCCGCCGGACCTTAACCGCAACCTCATCTAGCTGGTCCTTTTGGCTTGAAAAATGCCGCCCGGACGGGCAAGGAACTAGCCCGTGGCGCCAGTGGCGTCAGGCCACACGGGAACCGAGGCGAACTGCTCCTCGAACCCGACGGACGGCGGATGGTCGAAGCGGTCTCAAAAAACTTGCTTGCTGATCCCTACCGCACCGTCGCCTTGATCCGGCGACTGCTGGCCGAGTATGCGCTCGGTCATCGGAAGCGCTATGCCATTGCCTTCATCCTGATGGGCATTGCCGCGGCTTGCACGGCACTCCCGGTGTATCTGGTCAGCGATGTCGTCAACCAGGCCTATGAAGATCGCAATTTGCAGGCCGTCGTTACACTCAGCATCGTCATAGCCTTTCTATTCGCAATCAAAGGCGCGGCCACTTATGGCCACGCGGTGATATTGTCGCGGATTGGCAACAGCATCGTGGCAGAAAACCAGCGGCGCATGTTCGCCAAACTGATGCACGAGAGCCTCGGCTATTATGCGCAGCGTCATTCGTCCGAGTTCGTCGCCAGGCTGACCTTTGGCGCCACCTCGGCAAGCCAGGTGCTCAACCTTCTCATTTCAGCGATCGGCCGCGACTTTCTTTTGTTGATCGGCCTGGCGACGGTCATGTTCATCCAAGATCCGCTGATGTCGCTTATCAGCTTGGCGGTGGCGCCGCCGGGTCTCCTGATGTTGCGCACCCTGATCCGCCGCATCCGCAGCATCGCCAAGAACCAGTTTACCGGCGGCACGCGCATCATGGAGACGATGCAGGAGACCCTTCAGGGGATCCGTATCGTCAAAGCCTTCACGCTTGAGGACGTGATGCAGACGCGGCTCGACGCCAATGTGGCCGAGGTCGAGCGGGAATCGAACAACATGGCGCGCGTTGGCAACCGCGCTAGCCCGTTGATGGAGACGCTGGGAGGAATCGCCATCGCCATCGCGCTGGTCTATGGCGGCTATCGTGTCATTGAAACGGGCGCTGCCCCCGGGCAGTTTTTCTCGTTCATCGCCGCTTTCCTGCTCGCCTACGAACCAGCCAAGCGGCTTGCCCGGCTGAACATCGATCTCAGCGGCGGGCTGGTGGGAGTCTGCATCCTGTTCGAAATCCTCGACAGCCCGGCAACCGAGCCGTCGGATGCCGGCAAGCCCGCGCTCATCCTTAGGAGCGCGCGCATCGAGTTCGCCAACGTGTGTTTCGAGTACCGCAAGGACGAGCCGGTCATCCGCAACCTGTCCTTCGTTGCCGAGCCCGGCATGGTGACGGCTCTCATGGGCCCGTCCGGCGGCGGCAAGTCGACTATTCTCAATCTGATCTTGCGCTTCTTTGAGATAGACAAGGGCTCCATCACCATCGATGGGCAGGATATCGCCGAGGTGTCGCGCCAATCGCTGCGCCGGCAGATCGCCTATGTCGGCCAGGACGTATTCCTTTTCCGCGGCTCGATCCGCGACAACATCGCCTTCGGCAGACCCGGCGCCACGCATGATGAGATCGTTTCCGCTGCGCAGGCGGCCTGCGCGCATGATTTCATCATGGCTTTCCCGCGCGGGTATGACGCGCCCGTGGGCGAGCATGGTTTGCAACTGTCCGGTGGACAGCGTCAGCGCATTGCGGTTGCTCGTGCGCTGATCAAAGATGCACCGATCATTCTGCTCGACGAGGCGACCGCTTCACTCGACTCGGAGTCCGAGCGTCAGGTGCAGCAGGCGATCGAGCATCTTTGCCAAAGCCGCACCACGCTGGTCATTGCCCATCGGTTGCACACGGTGACCCATGCCGACCGAATCTATGTCATTGAGGAGGGCGCGATCACCGAGTCAGGCCGGCACGACGAGTTGTTGCGCAAAGGCGGGCGCTACGCTTCGTTCTACCGCCTGCAACTCAAGAACCAGGAGCCGCGCGACCCGATCGCCGCGACCGCCTGACCCCGCCCTCCCGATTTGTTGTTGCCGAGGCCGGCAGTTCATTTCAGGCTGTCCGCCTTCATGGCTTCCTGCACCTTCGGCCGGGCGGCGGAGCACTCCGCCGCTGCTCTATTTTATCAAACGCGAATATGTGATGAGTTCTTCCGTCGGAGATACCGCAGCTTGGGGGTGATTCCATGGACGAGAGGCCGATTCTCGTTGATCTGCGCGAGGGCTATCGCGTTGTCACCCTCAACCGGCCGCAGCGCCTCAATGCCTGCAACGAGGCAATGCTTGCCGCGCTCAACACGGCCTTGTCAGAGGCGGAAGCCGACAAATCCTGCCGCGCACTGCTGCTGACCGGGGCCGGCCGGGGATTTTGCGCAGGACAAGATCTCAACGACCGGCTCGCCAAGGCCGAGGAAACAACGATCCTCGGCGGGGCGCAGGAGAAATTCTACAATCCACTGGTGCGCCAAATCCGCGCGCTCCCCTTTCCCGTGGTTGCCGCCGTCAACGGCGTCGCCGCAGGCGCCGGTGCCAATATCGCGCTGGCCTGCGACATCGTGCTGGCCGCGCGTTCGGCGAGCTTCATCCAGTCCTTCGCCAAGATCGGGCTCGTTCCCGATTCCGGCGGCACCTGGAACTTGCCGCGCCTTATCGGCCCCGCGCGGGCGCACGCCTTGATGCTGCTGGCCGAGCCGCTGCCGGCGGAAAAGGCCGAGGCCTGGGGCATGATCTGGAAGGCAGTCGATGATGCCGCGCTGATGCCCGAGGCGGAAAAGCTCTGCGCGCATTTCGCATCCGCGCCGACAATTGGCCTCGCGCTCATCAAACGCGCGCTCGACGCCGCCTGGACAAATGATTTTTCCGCACAACTTGATTTGGAGCGCGATTACCAGCGCGAAGCCAGCCTGACACCGGACTACGCCGAAGGCGTCCGCGCTTTCATGGAAAAGCGTCCGCCCAAATTCACCGGCCGCAAGCGGGATTGAGACTCACGCCCGGCCGTGGCGCGCCGGCGGCGCGAGCGTCTCCTTGGCGGCTTTGATCCGCACGTCCACCACCGCGATAGAGCCCTGCTCCACCGCCTTGATCGCCGCTTCGAAGGTTACGGCCAAATTCTCTCCCTTGGTGACCGGCCCGAAACCCAAAGCACCCTGCCCGCGCGCGAGCTGAGTGAAGTCGATTTCCGGATCGCTCATCCGCATGCCGATCCAGCGGTTTTCCACCGGCCGGTCGCGCATATTGGCTACGCGCTCCTGATGCACTTCGTCGTTGAAGAAAGAGCGGTTGTTGGCGATCACGAACAGCAGAGGTATGCGGTAATGTACCGCCGTCCATACCGAGGTGAGGCCCATGAGGAAATCGCCGTCGCCGCACACGCCGATGGGCAAGCGCCCAGAGCCTTTCAGCGCCAATGCCGCACCCACCGAAATCCCCGGCCCGCCGCCGACGCCGCCGCCGCCGTTCGAGCCGATGTAATCGAGCGGATGATGGAACGGCCAGGTGGCCGCATTCCACGACAAGGAAAGCGAAGTGAGCGACGCGGGCCGTTCGCCCACGGCCTTGCGCAGCGCCAGCGAGAGCTGATCCATGGTGATCTCGCCCTTGCCTTGCGGCACGGCGAGCGCGGCGGGCTTTACTGCGGCGAATTTGCGCGCCTTGGCGTCAATGCCGAGCACCTGCAGGAGCGCGGGTATGACCGCCTCCGGGTCGGCGGAAAGCAAAAGATCGACCGGCGGCAGCGCCTGGTAATCCATGCTCCAGCCGTTATGAAGGAGATGATCGGCGGAAATATTGATGACCTTCGCCTTCGGCGCCTCGGCGCCGAAGATACTGGTCAGCCAGCCGGCGAGATCGGTGAGATCAAGACTCAAGATCACGTCGGCGGCGCGGATGGCTTTCACCGGTTCTCCCACGGGAACCTGGATGGAAGCCGGGCCCGCATGCAGGAGATGATCGGTCGGAAATCCTGCGCCGGTCTTGAGATCGGTCACTACCTGCGCATTCAGCCTTTCCACCAGCGCGACGCGCGCATCCCACGCCTGCGTGCTGCGCGACGTGCGCCCAATCAGAATGACCGGACGCTTGGCAGCTTTCAAAATATTGGCGGCAGCGCGAATTGCTTCAACAGAAACGCCGCTCGCAACTGGCGGCATATAGCGTTTGGCATCAAGCGGCGGCAGCGGCGCTTCGACCGGGGCTTCCTGCATTTCCGCATCGAGATTGATGTAGACCGGCCCCATAGGCGCGGTCTGCGCCATCCAGGCGCCGCGCAGCAGCGCCTCCCGCGCGGCCGCGGGCGAGGACGGCTGGTCGTCCCATTTGGTGAAGCCGCGCACCAAAGCGCCCTGGTCGCGCGCGGTATGAATCCATTCGATCCAGGGGCGGCGCTTGGCGGCATCCATCGGCCCGGTGGCGCCGAGGATCACCACCGGCATGCGGTCGCACCAAGCGTTGAAGATCGCCATCGAGGCATGCATCAGCCCCACATTGGAATGCACGGCCGCCAGCATCGGCTTGCCGGTCACCTTGGCGTAGCCTTGCGCGATCGCGACGGCGTTCTCCTCGTGCAGGCAGAGCAGCATTTGCGGCCGCTCGTTGCCGAGGTAATTGACCAGGCTGTCGTGCAACCCGCGGTAGCTCGCGCCAGGATTGAGTGCGATATAGGGAATGTCGAGATCGCGCAGCGTCTGCGCGATCACGTCGCTGCCGAACAGCTTTCCCCCCGGCCGCGCCGGAAGCGGGCGCTCGATCGCCGCGGCATTGGCCTTAGCGGATTTTGGCGGCGCTTGCGGCTTGCTCATCCCTGCGTCCCGTCACGTGAAAGGCGCCGCTCTCGTATCAAGAGAGCCGACGGGTGTACAGCTATGCATGCTTGACGCGCACCTTGGTGGCGATCGGCCCGGTGTCGCCCACCGCCTCGACGTAATAGACTTCTTCCCGCAGCTTCAACGCGTCGAAGTCCCCGTTCAGCAGGCTGTTGCGGTGGAAATAGAGCAGGCCCCCTTCCTTGGTCATCAAAAATCCGAAGTCGCGCTCGGGGACCAGCTCCGTCACCTGACCCAGATTCTGGTGCTCCGCCTCATGCCGCTGGTCCTTGGTGTGGTCCGTGCTCTTGTCCTTGTAGGCGCGTAGCTGGCGCTCGGCGATGCGAAAAGCCTCGTGGATGGCGTTGCGCAAATCCGGCCGCTGGAATTTCTGCTGCAAATGTTCCGGCTCATGGCTCACCACGAGATCCCTGCGGCCGGGAATGCCCATCTCAATGTGAACAACCGGCGGGATCGTATCGTTGCTGTTGGACGCACGGTGGTCAACGCGCACACGGCAGGAGACGAGCCGATCGTAGATCGACTCCAAGACGGCCACGCGTTTGCGAATTTCCTGCTCGGCCCAGCCGGAATGTTCCATGTTGTGAAAGGAGATTTCGAGGGGAACTTGCAACATTCTTTTCGCTCCAAGATTTGGACGATTGTTCCCGCTGGCGACCTATTGTCGTAGCGTCCCTCTGAAAACATATGGTCGAAGCTACTCTGCCGCCACCCCCTGGGCCCCCTGTTCCTCCGCGTAAAGACGATTGATGATGCGGCGGGCCTGAATCGCGCCCGCGTCCGCCATGATGTCGACCTTCGGTGCATCCGGGCGTTGGCTAATGGAGCGTTGCTGGGCCTGAAAGACTGCCACGTCCTCCAAGAAAGCGGTTTTGATCTGATCGAAAATCTTCTCTGTCACCTGCGCGTTGTTGACATCGAAGTCATGGCACTGCCCCCAGAAGTAGTGGCTCGTGGTTTCGGTTTCCGGCGTGATGGCATTGAGATTGCGCATGCTGATGCCGTTGACCCGCCGGCCTTCCGGAGCGCCGGTTCCGGTCGGACAGGCACCGACGTCCAGGCGAAGAAACGCGGGCGGCGTGTAATCGATGATCTGCCAGCGATCCACGTTGGATGTGAATCCGCCCACTTTAACGAATGTCGGCGGCGGCGGCGTGTCGATCATCCAGCGGGTGACGACAACTTTATTCCCGTCACGCTGAACCTTGACCGATGCGTTCTCAACCAAGGCAGCATTGCCAATCGTGGTCTCGTGCACGAAAGCGAGATGCGTCAGGTCTAGCAGATTATCCACCACGAGCTGCCAATTGGCTTCCGCATGGAGATAGGATGTCTTGGCGCCCCAGCCAGGGTCCTGCAACCAGTGGAAATCCGTGACGTCATCAGGATTGGCCAGCGCCGGCTCGCCCATCCATACCCAAATCCAACGGTAGCGTTCGATCACGGGGTAGCTCTTCACCCGTGCTCCGGAAGGGATGGAATCCTGTCCCGGTACTTTCACGCATTTGCCGTCTCGATCGAAGCGCAAGCCGTGATAGTGACACTGAAGGGCATCGCCAACGATCTTGCCCATGGAAAGCGGCAAGTGACGGTGCGCACAGCGATCTTCCAACGCTCCAAGCGTGCCGTCTGCGTTGCGGAAAAATACGATAGGTTCGCCTAAGATAATCCGGCCGAGAGGACGCTCCTGGACCTCGTGATCGGAAGCGGCAACGTACCAGAAGTTTCTCAAAAACATGGCGGTCTCCCTTACCTGCCGTGTTCAGCCGAAGACTCCGCGTTCCTTATAGGTCTCAAATTCCGCCTCAGCGAGACCAAGAAGATCGCGGAAGACGAATTCATTGTCACCACCGAGGCACGGCGCCGGCCCCACGATATCGCCAGGCGCCTCTGCGAGGTCGAAGCCCGGGAAACTGTAGGCCTGATCACCCATTTCCGAGTGACGCCGCACACGCCATTGCCGCCGCGCCGCCAGTTGCGGGTCGGAGAACAGCCCCGCCATGCTCACCACGGGATATGCGGCGACACTGGCCGCCTGCAAGGCCTCCGCGGCGGCATCCGCCGTCTTGCATCGCGTCCAGGCGGAGATAATTTCGTCCAGTGGCTGTTTATGCGTGCGCCGTGCGGCGGCCGTGGCAAAATCCTTCTCGGCAGCGAGTTTCGGATTTCCCATGACAACCGCCAGCGCTGCAAAATCCGCGTCCGACCAGCAGGACAGCGCTACCCACTCGTTGTCGCGGCACGGGAAGGCCCCATGCGGCGCGGCTTCCGGGTCGTCATTGCCGCAGCGTTCAGCCAAACGCCCCGTGGCGAAATAGTCCTGCAGCGCGCCGCCCATGAACATCAGGCCGGCCTCGTATTGCGACAGGTCAAGATAGGCGCCCTTGCCCGTGCGCCGACTACGGATTAACGCAGCAAGCACTGCCGAGGCCCCCAGCGTTGAGGCAATGTAATCGATATATGGTCCGTAGAGCAGCATTGGCGGACCATTGGGAAAACCGGTCATGCCGCAAAAACCGGCGAGCGCGGAAAGCTGCGATCCAAATCCCGGCGTGTCGGCGCGGGGCCCAGTCTGCCCCATGTTGCAGGTGGACAGCATGACGAGACCATGATTGTTTGCAGAAAGCGCGCCGTAGCCGAGGCCGAGGCGCTCCATCACGCCGGGTCGCATATTCTCGACAACCAGATCGGCCCAACTGATGAGCCGGCGGGCAAGCTCCAACCCTTCCGGCTTTTTTAAATCGATGGTGACGCCGTATTTGGAATCGTTGAACATGCTGAAGCAACCGCCGCGGTTAAGACCAGGCCGATTGCCGGCGAAGGGTGGATATTGCAGGCGGAAGCCGTCCGGCCGGTCGCGCGATTCCACATGCACGACTTTCGCTCCGAAATTTCCCAAAACCTTGCCGATGTGCGGGCCCGCGGCATAGCCGCCGAACTCCACGACATTGATGCCGTCGAGCGCCTGCGGAACGCCGCTCATGGCTGGCCTCCCGCCCGCCGCGGCTTTGGCTGCTCATCGCCTAAGGGCGTTCCGGCCTCGTAGCGCAGCGGCGGCCGCTTTCCGTCAATCAGAGCGAAACTGCCGCAGTAGGTTTCATCGGGGTTCGATCCTGCCACCTTTTGAAAGAAGCCACGCGCCTCGATCTGCGGATCGGTGACGATGTCGGCCATGGTGGACACCGGATAGCCCAGCATCTCGCGTTTGTGCGCCTCGATCAAATATTCGCGCTTGGTGATACCGGCAAAAAATTTCATCATCGGCGCCTCGAGCGCATCTACTTCCGCCTGGTCCGCGTTGGTGGGATCGAAGCGCGCCCAGTCGATTTTGGCGAGCGGTCCGAGCTCCGCGCCGCGCTCGCGCATCCAGGCGACAAGCTGCTCGTTGGTGCGCCGGCCCGCCACGCCGCCGTAGAAGATGAAATTGAGCCAGCCGTCACGACAAGGCCAGAACACGCGGTAGCGCGCGCCCTTGATGGAGCGGCCGGTCATGAAGGCGCCTGCCCGCGTCGGCTTGTCGCCGTTGAGATCGAAAAAGGCGGGCGCATGCGAGAGCGCGATGATGACGGAAGACTGCGCCGAGACCTCGACCAGATCGCCGCGCCCGGTAGCGTCGCGCCGCACCAGCGCCGTCAACGCCCCCATCGCTGCATGCGCCCCGGCCCATGAATAGGATTGCGGCTCGCTGATGCGCACGGGGGCGCCGTCGGGCTCCCCCGCCATGGACATCGCCCCGCCCGCCGCCATGACTTCGAGATCGGTCGCGCGCCAATCCTTGCGCGGCCCCGTACGGCCAAAGGGCGTAATGGCGACCACCACGAGGCGGGGATAGGCTTTCCGCAGCACATCCGGATCGAATGCGCCGCCGCTCTCTCCCAGCCCAGGCGTGACCAGGCATATGTCGGCCTTGGCCAAAAGCTCGCCGAAAGCGCTCGCGTTTGCAGGCCGCGACGGATCGGCCTCCAGCACCCGTTTGTTGACGTTGAAGGCGCGCCACTCGGGCCGGCTACGATCGGTGTCCGGCGCGTCGATCTTGACCACCTCCGCGCCGAGGTCAGCGAGGATCCGTCCGGCCAGCCAGCCGAACCGGTCCGTCGCATCGATGACTAGAACATCCGTGAGCAACATGGCCTACCGAGCGAGGTACTTCCCTGCTCCCCTCCCCCTTGTGGGGAGGGGCCGGAGGTGGGGCCGTAAGGGTATAGCGCTTGCTTTGACGCAACCATATCTCCGCGCACCCCCCTCCCCAACCCTCCCCCACAAGGGGGAGGGAGAAGAGAGTCGGTGTCCGGACAATATTAGCGTCCCGTCCGTGCCAGCGAGTTGACCCAGCCGATCATCCGCGACTTGGCGTTCTCGATGTCCTTCTTGGTGAAGAAGTCCTCGGGCTTCACTCGGTCGACCGGATAAACCGGGCGCAGGAAGTCGCTCTCGTAGCCGAACGGCACCGTGGCGTCGATGCCCATGCCGCCCTCGAACTGCGTGTTCGAAGCCGTCCACTGCTTGTCGCCCGCGGTCATGCGCTCGGCCGGCATGAAGGTCTGGCCGCGCCCGCCCGGGATCGGATTGAGGATGTCGGTGCGCGGATTGACGCGCGTGGTCAGGCACCACATCACGTCATCCATCGAGTACGGATCGGTGTCCTCGCTCACCGCGATGGCCAGCCGCATGCCCTGCGAACAGGACAAGGCCGCGCCCAGGAAGTTACGCTGCCAGCCCTCGTCGATCTGGTGGCGTTTCTTCACCTGGATGACGCAGCCGCCCCAGTCGGTCATGCAGTACGGAATAACGACGTTCTGCACGATGCCGGGCTGCAGCCGCTCGCACAGCTCAAAGATCGCCGCCTCGCGCACCGTCGTGTCGATGTTGTGATCGTCGAGCGTATGCACCCCGAGCGCGAAGATGATCGGCTTGGTGGCCGGCTTACGCATCGTCACCGCGGTGACGTGGAAAGTCGGCGCCTTGTAGGCCTTGCCCATATAGCCGGCCCACTCGGGGTGGAAATGGAAACGGCCCTGGACGTTGGCGTCCTCCGATTCCTTCGTCTCGTAGCGCCGGTCGCGTGGGTGCACATAGCCTTCCAGCACAAGCTCGGCGTCGGCCAGCGTATAGGCGTCGATGGTGCGGCATTTCACCATGCGGATCGGCGCACCCTGCACCGCGCCGGCGATACCGATTTCGTCGCATCCCATCGGCAGCACGGCATAGTCGAAGCCCGCGCCGGCCAGCATGGTGCACGCGGGAGGAACACCGAAGCACATCGTCATCGGGATCGGTTTGTCGTCCTTGTAGTATTTATTCGCCACCTGCCACATGTGCGAGCCGGGCGAGATCTGGAACGTGCCGACGTTGCCCCAGCGGAAGTTCATGCGATTGTAACCGAGGTCGGTGCCGCCATCGAACTGATCGAAGCTGATGCAGCGGATGCCGGAGCCCACCGTCAGCTCAGGCTCGTAGGTCGTGTGGCGGATTGGCACCAGGTATTTGTTCACGTCATCGGGATTGGTGATGACGTGCTCCTGCACCGGAGCGTCTTTTTGGTCGATGATCTCCGGCTTGAGCGGATGCCGGAGCGCGTCAGCAAGCTTTCTCACGCGCTCCGCATCGCTTTTCCAGCCGAACATCTTGTTGATGACGTTCATGTCACCAAACAGATTGGTGAGCACCCGATGGTTCGGCTTTCCTTTGACGTTATTGAAGATCACCGGGCAGCCGCCGTCCAAATGCTTCTGCAATCCCGTGACTTCAAGGTCGGGATCGACCTCTTTGTCGGTTTCTATGAGGTCACCTTCTGCCTTGAGCCATTCAAGCGTGCTGCGAAGATCACGCGTCTCTTTGGTTCTCGGTGAAAGCGACTCTGTGCGGACTGCCTTTTGCATCGATTTCAACTCCTGTATTCGGACGGCTTCACTGCCCGGTGGCTGTTCAAGCGTACCATCGGGTGCTTTACCGGCCTATTTTTTGCGGGGCGGGATCTGGATGAGCTCCGCCAATTGCTCTTTGGTCAGTGGTGTCGGGGTGAATTTCAGCGTGACGGCTTGCAGTACGATGACGTCGAGCCCCTTGATCTCGTCGGGGTTTACCGCCGCCTTGGGAAAGAATTCATCACGCACCCGCTTGGCTTTCTCTTCCGAGATGCCGGCGAATTCCGCGTAGACCTTCAGGACGGCGGGGTCGGAATACAACGCATCCACTGTTTCCCGATATCCCGCCATGTAGCGCTCGACCACGGCCTTGCGCTTTTGCAAGGTGTCGAGGTTGGCGATGTTAACGCGAACTGTCTGCGTCTTGAATGCGGCCGTGTCATTGCCGGTCGCGATCTTGCGGATCTCTTTTTTATCGAGCTGATCGAGGCCGAAGGGCGGAGCCGCCCAGCCCACATCCACCTGTCCCGACATCAAGGCGGTCAGGGTTGCCGGTGGCCCGCCAGTCGCGGTCGGTTTGGCATCCTTCAGCCCATTTTCCTGAACATAGGCGCTCACGACGCCGTGGGTGGAGGAACCGTTCGTGGAGTAGGCGATGGTCTTGCCGTCGAAGTCTTTGATCGTCTTAATCGGCGAGTCTGCTTTGACATACCAATAGAGATCGCCAGCGCCAGTGGTTTCCGCGCTGATGATGCGAACGGGCGCACCCTTGGAATAAGCGCTGAGCACGCCCATGACCCCGGCCGCCACGCCGATATCGGCGCTGCCGGAAATCACCGCCTGTTGGGTTTCGCCGGCGCCTTGCGTATAGAGAATTTCCAGCTCGAGGCCATGCTTCTTGAAAATGCCGGCACGCTGGCCCACCTCGGATACGGAGGTGTCCCAAAGTCCGCGCTGGCCGACGGCCAGTTTTAGCTTGTCCTGAGCCAATGCGGCGGTCGACGACGCCGCGAGCCCCGCGGAGACGGCAAACGCGGCGATCCAAAGTCCATGACGCTTTGTCATTCCATCCTCCCAACGCTTTGTCATTCCATCCTCCCAATGTGACAGACGATTCTATCGTCGATTTTTTAGTCCAGAATCTTTGGCCATTTGGCCTTGTTATGCCTTCAGCTTATTGAGGTATATCAAGCCGCGGACGTCCGTTTTGCGGCCGGATTGCCGACAACATTGAATTGCTCCATCTTCGGCGCAACGCCATGTTTTTTCATTTCGTCGAGCCAAATCTGATGAATACGGGGATCCTGATCCTCGTACTCAACTTGGCCACCCCCTTCTTTGAGCGACGTGGAAACCGCGCCTTTTTCGCCCGGCTTCACGCCCAGCAACGAATGCCGCTGCGAGTAGGTGAGCGGATAGCGCAGACCGCCCACACCGGTCGCGAGATAGCGCGCCGGGTAATTGCTGGTGTTGAAGTGCTGGTGGAATTGCTGGTCCGCCGGCGGAAAGACCACGCCGTGCTTCCAGTCGATGCGCAGGAAATCCTTCTGGTCGGGGAACCACAGCAGCGAATAGCCATGCCCGGTCACGCACATCACGTGAAAGCCGGGGCCGTGCCGGTGGCCCTTCTTGTAGGTGCCCACCGGCATTTCCGAGATGTGCGCATGCATGGTGCCGTCGGCCAGCACAAACATGATGTTGGTTCCGCCGGCGCCGCGGTCGCCCCATGACTTCAACTCGATGGCGGCGAGATCGGGGACGAAATTCGTCTCCCACATATGGTTGCCCGGCCGCACCGTGATGAGGTCGCCCTCGCCCGCGAAATATTCCTTCTTGCCGGTGCGGTCGATGAATTCGTAGTCGGTTTCGAAGATGAATTTCTCATCGTGGAACGTATTCATTACCAGCGGCAGGTCGGTCGTGCTGACCAGCAAGGCCCGCTGCTTACCGCTGCCGTTGAAATGCCGGTGCTTCGCATTGAGCGGAATCGCGAACAGGCTCTTGGGACCCCATTCGAAGCTGCGCTTCTGCCCATCGGCAAATTCGACCTGTGTGCTGCCGCTTCCTTCCAGGACATAGATCACGTCTTCGTAGAGGTGGCGCTGGGGTATGGTGGACTGGCTCGGCGCGATGTCAAACAGGAACATGTTGGCGAAGTCGCCGCGCCCCTTGAGATGCACTGCGGCGCCCTTGACGCCATAGCGCGGCCACTTGGCGGTTTCGACCTTGAACAGATTGATGCCGTAATCCTCCGTGACCGGAATGCCTTCCGCCTTGACCCAATCCAGATAGGCATCGACGCCATAGCGCGGTTGTTTTGCTTCGCTCATTTCCTATCCCTAGTTTTCACTATCCGTGCAGGCTCACCGCCTGCAATTGAAGCGAGGCCAGCAGATCGCTCGATCCCTGCACCGCCACCCGCTGATGATAGAACCGTAAGCCATAGAGGCCACCCAATTCTGCGCCGTTGCCGGCGCGGCCGGGGCCGCCGTGATTGCATTGCGGCATCACGATGCCATGCCCGGTATGCGTGCCCGCGATGGATGGATCAACCGCCAGCACCCGCCCATGGCTGGAGGCGATCTTTCCCACCAGCCGCACCAGCGTATCGCGATCCTCGCCGAAGACCGAGGCGACAAGCGAGCCGCCGCCGCGGGCGATGAGGTCGGATGCTTCCGCCTCGTCGCGATAGGGAATGACGGTCGCGGCCGGGCCGAATACTTCCACGTTATGCGCCGCCGAGACTTCACCGCCATTCATCACACGTAACAAAGTGGGGGCGACAAAGGCGGATTTCTTCGGATCGATGCCCTCGAGCTTTGGCGCTTGCGGACCGCCGCAGACGATGCCGGCTTCCTGCGCCAGCCGCCGAATGCCGTCGAAGGCGGCCGCCTGCTGGCTGCGCGTGACCACCGGCCCCATACGCACGTTGCCGTTTCGCGGGTCGCCAACGACGATGCTGTTGAGTTTTTGCGCGAGCGCGTCGGATACGGCGTCGGCGCGCTGGGCCGGCACGACGATGCGGCGGATGGCCGTGCATTTCTGCCCCGCCTTCACTGTCATCTCGCGGACGACCTCGCGCACGAAGGCGTCGAAAGCGGCGCTGCCCGGCTCCGCGTCGGGCGCCAGCAGCGCGGCATTGATGCTGTCGGCTTCGATATTCACCGGCACGCCGCGCGCGGCGACATTGGGATCGCTGCGCACAAGGGCGGCGGTGTCGGCGGAGCCGGTAAAGGAGATCATGTCCTCGCCGGTGAGATGCGAGAGCAGATCCCCCGCCCCACCGCAAAGCAGACTGAGCGCGCCTTCAGGAAGAATGTTTGCGGCGAGCACGTCCCGCACCATGGCATGCGCCAGCAAGGCGGTGGCCGAGGCCGGCTTGGCGATCACGGGCACGCCGGAAAGGAGCGAGACGGCGGCCTTCTCCCACAGCCCCCAGCTTGGGAAGTTGAAGGCGTTGATATGCACCGCCACGCCCCGGCGCGGTGCCAGGACGTGGACCGCCTGGAAATTTTCGGCCTTGGCCAGGCGGATCGGCTTTTCGTCCAGCAAGAACCGCGCATCACCGAGCGCCGAGCCCAAACGTGCATAATATTTCAGAGTGCCGATGCCGCCGTCGATGTCGATGGCCGCGTCGGCGCGGGTGTTGCCGGAATTGGCGATGGCGATGGCCTCGTAACTGCCGCGGTTGGCCGTGAGCACGTCGGCGATGGCGGCCAAGAGCTTCGCCCGCCCGGCAAAACCCAGCGCCTGCAACCCTGCCCGTCCGCGTGTCCGGGCGAAATCCACGGCCGCTTTCAAGTCGAGCCCCTTGGCCGCCGTGGTGGCAAGCACGTCCCCGCACACCGGGTCCACAAGCTCCGATTCCACGGTATTTCCGCGCAGCCAGCGGCCTGATAGATAATTCTCCAGCTTCTCTACTGACGCGGAATTCATGACTACTCGCCGGAAACCGGTTGAGCGTAAACGGTAAAGATTGCCCTCGAAGCAATACGGGGTTATGCATTATATTGCAACTGCCCCGAGGCGAGCATGGCCGACCGAACCCAACCCACCCACTCCGCCGCAGCCCCCGCCGATTTGAAGCTCTTCCTGTCGCGCCTGGGCGAGCAGGTGCGAACCATCCGCAGCCGGCGCGGCATGTCGCGCAAAGCGCTGGCCAAGCATTCCGATGTCTCGGAACGCTACCTCGCCCAACTCGAAGGCGGCACCGGCAATTGCTCCATCGTGCTGCTGCGGCGCATCGCCCAGGCTCTGAGCGTGCCGGTCGCCCAGCTGATCGACGACCGTCCCGCGCGCTCAATCGAGAATTTGCTGATGCGGCAACTCTTGGACCGGCTTTCGCCGGCCCAGACAGCCAAGGCGCGTGAGCTGCTCCTTTCCCATTTCGGCGGCCCGAGCAGCGAAGTCCGCGCCGGACGCATCGCGCTTATCGGCCTGCGCGGCGGCGGCAAATCGACGCTCGGACACCTCCTGGCTGCGGAGATTGGCGTTCCCTTCATCGAGCTCGACCGCGAGATCGAGCGCCAGAGCGGCATGGATCTGGCGGAGTTGTTCGAAATGTTCGGCCAAGCGACTTTCCGCCGCATGGAGCGTACGGCGCTGGAATCCGCGCTGGAGAAACACCCGCGTTTTGTGCTCGCAACCGGCGGCGGCCTCGTCACGGAGCCCAGCACCTTTGAACTCTTGCTCACCTCCTGCCTAACCATCTGGGTACGCGCCAAGCCTGACGAACACATGAAGCGCGTGGTGGAACAGGGCGACTTGCGGCCGATCTCGGGAAACATGCGGGCGATGGACGATCTCGTTTCCATTCTCAGTAGCCGCGAACCGCTCTATGCCAAAGCCGATATCGCGCTCGACACGGCCGGCCAGAGCCCACAGCAGAGTCTGCGGAGCGCGCTGAAAATGTTGGGCCCGTTGGCCGTGGCCAAGGTTTCAGCCTCGCCCTAGTAACGTTCGTCAGGTAAAGGGCGTGAGGAATGCAGTGCGAATTCATTATCGGAGGCCGTAGGATCGAGGCAGCGTGGCACGGCCCGGCACCCGACGCGGCGCCGACTTTCGTGCTGCTGCATGAAGGCCTGGGTTGTGTCGCCATGTGGCGGGACTTCCCGGCACAGCTTGCCGACTGCACCGGCTATGGCGTGCTGGTTTATTCGCGCCCGGGCTACGGCAAATCCGATCCCGTGCCGTTACCGCGGCCTTTGACCTACATGCATGACGAGGCCTTCGAGATCCTGCCCGCGGTCTTGGACCAGGCGAAGATCAAAAAGGCGGTTTTGCTTGGGCATAGCGACGGCGCCTCCATCGCCACGATTTATACGGGCAGTCACCAGGATTCCCGTGTCCGCGCCCTGGTGCTGATGGCGCCGCATTTCTTCTGCGAGGATATTTCCGTGCGCAGCATCGCGGCGGCAAAGGAAGCCTATGAGAATACTGACCTGCGCGCGCGGCTCGCCCGCTATCACGGCGACAATGTCGATGTGGCCTTCTGGGGCTGGAATCAAGCGTGGCTGCACCCCGACTTCCGCCACTGGAATATTGCGGAATTTCTGCCCACCGTGCGCGTGCCCATGCTCATCATTCAGGGACACGAAGATCAGTACGGCACCGCGGCGCAGATCGACCTCGCCCACACCGAGGCTAATTGCCCCGTCGAGGTGCTATACCTGGAGCGCTGCCGGCATTCGCCTCAGGTCGACCAGCCGGAAGTAGCGCTGCGAGCTATTGCAGAATTTTCTCAACGGGTACTCACGGTCCACGAAGGCCCCGCCCCGGCTGCTTCGGGAACCAGCGGGGGCGTACATGCATTTTAATGCAATATGGCCTATTGCCACTGGCCTTTCTGGCGTTTTTATGCATAATAATTCATGATTCAGGAGCCATTGATGGCCGCACCGGACGGAAAAATGCCGCCTATCGACTTCCAAACCGACCCCGGCCGGTACCGCCATTGGCGTATCGAGACCGAGGGCGATATCGCCTTTCTGGTCATGGACGTCGATCCCAGCGGCGGGCTGTCCGACCAATACGAGCTGAAGCTCAATTCCTACGACCTCGCCGTGGACATCGAGCTGGCCGACGCGGTGCAACGGCTGCGCTTCGAGCATCCGGAAGTGGGCGCCGTGGTCATCAAGTCCGGTAAGGACAATGTGTTCTGCGCTGGCGCCAATATCCGCATGCTCGGAAAGGCGACCCACGGTCATAAAGTCAATTTCTGCAAATTCACCAACGAGACGCGGCTTGGAATCGAGGACGCCTCGGAAAATTCCAAGCAAGCCTATCTCTGCGCCATCAACGGCACGGCCGCGGGCGGCGGCTATGAACTCGCGCTTGTAGCCGATCACATCATGCTGGTGGATGACCGCCGCTCCGCGGTTTCCCTCCCGGAATTGCCGCTGCTCGCGGTACTGCCCGGCACCGGCGGCATCACCCGCGTTACTGACAAGCGCAAGGTGCGGCGCGACCTCGCGGACATTTTCCTTTCCACCGAGGAAGGCGTGCGCGGCACCAAGGCAGTGGAATGGCGGCTGGTCGATGAAGTGGTACCCAATTCAAAATGGAAAGAGACGGTCACCGCCCGTGCAAAAGAACTCGCCGCAAAATCCGACCGGCCGAAGAACGCTAAGGGCATCAAGCTTACGCCACTCCAACGCAAGATTGGAGATGACCGCCTGTCCTACACGCATGTAGAGGTTGAGATCGACCGCGGACGCGGGCTCGCCACCATTACCGTGCGCGCGCCCGCCACGCCGGTGCCGGCGGATGCTCAAGCGGCCCATGCGCTCGGCGACAAGTTCTGGCCGCTCGCGGTGGCGCGCGAACTGGACGACGCCATCCTTCACCTGCGATTGAACGAGCCGAAAATCGGCGTGCTGCTGTTCCGCACCGAAGGCGACGCCAAGGCCGTGCTGGCCTATGACGATTTCCTCGGCAAGGCCAACGGCAATTGGCTGATGCGCGAGGTGCGCCATTATCTCAAGCGCGTATTCAAGCGCGTCGATATGACCGCTAAGAGCCTGCTCACCCTGGTCGAGCCGGGCACCTGCTTTGCCGGCACGCTGGCCGAGCTCGTTTTCGCCGCCGACCGTTCCATCATGCTGATCGGCGCCCGCGAGGGCGACAACCGCCCGCCCGCTTCCATCGTGCTGGGGCAGGCGAATTTCGGCTTCTATCCCATGGGCAACGGCCTCACCCGGCTGGAGTCGCGCTTCCTCGGCGAGCCCGACAGCCTCGCCCGCGCCAAAGGGAAAATCGGCACTGCGGTGGAAGGCAAGGAAGCTATGGACACGGGCCTGGTCACGCTTGCCTTCGAAGATTTCGATTGGGAGGACGAGCTGCGCGTCATGCTGGAGGAGCGCACGAGTTTTTCGCCTGACGCGCTCACCGGCATGGAAGCAAACACGCGCTTCGCCGGCCCGGAAACCATGGAAACCAAGATTTTCGGCCGCCTCACCGCCTGGCAGAATTGGATCTTCCAGCGCGCCAATGCCGTTGGCGAAAAGGGCGCCTTGAAGCTCTACGGCAGCGGTGTGGCGCCGACCTACGACAAAGAAAGAATCTGAGCCATGAACATCATGAACGTCGACTATAACGGCCTGATCCCGAACAACGTGGACCTCGGCAGCGATGTGCGGGTGAAGAAGGCGCTGGAAAAGTGGCATCCCGGCTTCATCGACTGGTGGTTCGACATGGGCCCCGAGGGCTTTCAGGCTTCCGAAGTTTATCTGCGCACTGCCGTGAGCGTCGATCCGAAAGGCTGGGCGAAATTCGATTACGTCCGCATGCCGGAATACAAATGGGGCGTGCTGCTGGCGCCGCAGGTGGAGGACCGCAAGATTCCCTTCGGCATCCACAAGGGCGAGAAGGCATGGCAGGAGGTGCCGGGCGAATACCGCGCCATGCTGCGCCGCCTGATCGTGATCCAAGGCGATACCGAGCCCGCCTCCGTGGAGCAGCAGCGTTTTCTCGGCAAGACCGCGCCCTCGCTCTACGACCTGCGCAACGTGTTCCAGGTCAACGTCGAGGAAGGCCGCCACCTCTGGGCCATGGTCTATCTGCTGCAAAAATATTTCGGCGCCGACGGCCGCGACGAGGCCGAAGCGCTGCTGCAACGCCGCTCCGGCGACCCGGACACGCCGCGTATGCTCGGGGCCTTCAACGAGAAGACGCCGGACTGGCTGTCCTTCTTCATGTTCACCTTCTTCACCGACCGCGACGGCAAGATGCAGCTCGAAGCCTTGTCGCAATCCGGCTTCGACCCCCTCTCGCGCACCTGCCGTTTCATGCTGACCGAGGAAGCGCACCACATGTTCGTGGGCGAGACCGGCATCTCGCGGGTCGTCGAGCGCACCTGCGAAGCGATGAAGAATGCCGGCATCACCGACCCCTACGACAAGGCGGCGGTCCGCAAGCTCGGCGTCATCGACCTTCCGACGGTGCAGAAGAAGGCGAACCTGCACTTCTCGCTGTCGCTCGACCTGTTCGGCAACGAAATTTCCACCAACGCCGCTAATGCCTTCCATTCCGGCCTCAAAGGCCGCTTCCGTGAAGACAAGATCGACGATGACCACCAGCTGGAAAGCGGGACCTATCCCGTGCTGCGCCCGGTGGATGGCAAGATCGTCAAGCAGGACATCCCCTCCCTTTCGGCGCTGAACATGCGGCTGCGCGACGACTACGTGACGGACTGCACCGCCGGCGTCGGCCGCTGGAACCGCATCTTCGAAAAATACGGCATTGCGTTCCAGATCAAGCTGCCGCATGTCGCCTTCCACCGTCACATCGGCGAATTCTCCAGCATCAAGGCGGATTTCGATGGCAACCTGCTGAGCGACGCCGAATGGGAGAAGCGCAAGGGCGAGTGGACACCCAACGACAGCGACCGGGAATATATCGAGAGCCTGATGAAGCCCGAGTTCCGGCCGGGCAAATATGCTGGCTGGATCGCGCCGCCGAAGGTTGGTATCGACAACAAGCCTGGCGACTTCGAATATGTGAAGATCCACGAGTGATCAGGTTCGCGGGCGACCAAAGGTAAGGATTTGTGTCCACAGTCACCGCAACTCCGGTCCAGCCCGCGAAAGGGTCTGCAAAGGCATCCGAAAAGCTGATCGAGGTGCGCGTGGCCGACATCAAGGCTGCGGCGCAGGACACCAAGCTCTACGAGCTGCGCGCCGCCGACGGGAAGCCGCTGCCGACCGCTGAGCCGGGCGCGCATATCGACGTGATCCTGCCGAACGGCAAGCAGCGGCAATATTCCATCACGGTTTCCGAGCCAAAACCGGAACGCTACCTCATCGGAGTCAAGCGTGATCCCGCCAGCCGCGGCGGCTCCACCTATATGCACGATCAGTTGACGGTCGGGCAGACGCTAAAAATCAGGCCGCCGCGTAATCACTTCCCGCTGGTCGAGAACGCGCCGCACGTAGTGCTGATCGCCGGCGGCATCGGCATCACGCCGATCTATTGCATGGTGCAGCGGCTGGCAGCGCTCGGCCGCTCCTGGGAGCTGCATTATTCCTGCCGCTCGCGCGCCGACATGGCCTTCCGCGAGGAATTGTCGAAGTTCAAACAAGCGCATCTGCAGTTCGACGACGAGAGCGGCGGCAAATTCTTGGATATCGCGTTCATCGTCGTCGCGGCACCGAAGGATGCGCACCTTTATTGCTGCGGGCCGATGCCCATGCTTAAGGCCTTTGAGGCCGCGAGCACCGATTGGCCGCGCGAGCAAATCCACGTGGAATATTTCGCCCCGAAGCAAGAGCCGGCAAAGACCGGCGGATTCGTGGTGGAACTCGCCCGCTCGGGCCAGGAATTCGTCATCCCCGAGGGCAAGACAATTCTACAAGTCCTGCTCGATGCCGGGGTTTACGTGGACTATTCCTGCGAGCTTGGCATTTGCGGGCTGTGCCAGACGCCGCTGCTGTCCGGCACGCCTGAGCACCGCGACGCTTTCCTCACCGACGAGCAGAAGGCGGCGAATGACACGGTGATGATCTGCTGCGCCGGCAGCAAGAGCGACCGGCTGGTGCTGGACCTTTAAGAGAACAGCAGCGACTTGATGACCATGGGCACCACGCCGGGTGGCGTTATCATGGCGCCCACGTCTACATAATCGAAATCGTGCAGTTGCACGCCGTCGATGGAAACGACGTGGCCGGGCAGCTTCAGCTCGCTTTCCAGCAGATGCCCGAAGGTACGGCCCACGTCGCCCTCGACCATGAGGAAAAGGATGTCCTTGGCGGTGCGACCTGACGCGACCGCGGCGACAATACCTTCGCCCGCGGCGCGGATGCGCGAATATTCCGGATCGCCCGACCAGGTGAAGGCGATGGCCATGCGCGAATTGGGCTCAAGGTCCGCCTGCTTGAGTTTGGCTTCGATCGACTTGGTGACGGCCTTTGGGTCGATCTTGCCGGAAAGATCCACCTCGGCATGCACAACCGGCACATTGTGCACCGGCAGGATATCCGCTTCCGGCAGATAGATGGTCTTGCCGCTCACCTGCACGGTGAATTGCGACGCGCCGATCACGGTGGCGCGGATGCGCTGGCCGGGATCGATCACCGTGGTGGAGCTGCGCTTGCCGAGCTGGGTGCCGATCTCCTGCGCCAGGAATTTGGCGATATCGCCGTGCTCGCGCGTCTCATGGCCGAAGATGTATTCCGCCACCCCGCCGGAGAAGGTGAGCAGCGTGGGCTCTACCTCCCGCGTCAGCGGCTCGGTCAATGCCAGTGCCTTGCCGAGCGCGTCAATCTTCGCGCCGGTGATCTGATCGACCGCCAGCATCGCCAGCCGCGCCGCGATGGCCTTGCGCGTCTTGAGATCGGCCAGGCTGCGGAAGTCGGTCGGCAGACCTAGTTCCTGAGCCACCAGGCGCGCGGAATCATCCACGCGCGTCCAGGCGCCATAGGCGTCGGTGGCGAGCAGCCGCCCGCCGACCGCAAAGGCGGCAACCCCGAGAATTTTTCCCTTGTCGATGAGGGCGAGCTTGGTGGTGCCACCGCCGATATCGACGTGCAGCACGCAGGCATTGCGCTGCTTGGATATGGTGACCGCGCCGGAGCCGTGCGCGGCCAGGGTCGATTCCAGTTTATGACCGGCGGTAGCGCAGACAAACTTTCCGGCCTCGGCGGCAAAGAGTTCGTCGATGGCGCGCGCATTGGTTTTCTTGATCGCCTCGCCGGTGAGGATCACCGCACCGCTGTCGATGTCGCTGCGGCTGAAGCCTGCGTCGTGATAGGCGCTGTGGATGAAGTTGCCGAGCTTCTTGGCGTCGATGGTCCCTTCGGGCAGGAACGGCGTCAGCATGATCGGCGAGCGCCAGACGATTTCCCGGCCCACCACCAAGAAGCGGCTGGAAAGCCCGAGCGACTGGCGCTGCAACGTTACCTTGGCGAAGAGCAGATGCGAGGTGGAGCTGCCGATGTCGATCCCGATGGTGCGCAGCTCGATATTGTCCTGGCTCCAGATGAAACGGGCGAGTTCCTCCCGGTAAGCCTCCGAAGCGTGTTCGTGCTCAAATTCGACTTCGTGCATCACTAGTCCAATTGCGATCTGTCCAACTGGAACCTCCCCCTGCAAGGGGGAGGTTGGTTTGCGACGCAAACCGGGTGGGGGTCGATACGTCGCGCCGGTTTATTTGGCAATGACCCCCTCCCCGACCCTCCCCCTTTCAGGGGGAGGGACACGAGGCGTCACGCCTTTGCCCGCGATAGCGTCGAGCCATATCTTATGGATGCGCGGGTCCTGCTCCGCATAAGGAATGATGGCGTTGCCGGCGGCATAGACCGTCGTGTCGCCATAGGCGGCACGGCGGCTGCGCAACATGGGATGGCGCAGGCTGCCGAGTTGCACCTCGAGATAGCGGGCGGGCGTGGCGCCGGCATTGAAATGCTGGTGAAAGGCCATGCCCGGCGGCGCGTAGACGATACCGTGCCGCCACTCGGTGCGCGCAAAATCCTGCGCGCCTTCCTCCCAAGCCAGCGTGTAGCCCTCGCCGCCCACGCCAAAGAGATGCGAGCCCTGCATCTGCCGCGCCGCCTGCCGGTAGGTGCCGGGCGCGAGTTCCTCGACGTCAGCGCCGAGGGTGCCGTTGGCCAGCGCCCCCGCCTTGGCCGTAGCCGCATCCGGCACGAGCAAAGTCTCTCCGGCGCCATCGGGAAAAGCTACCGGCGTGTCGAAAATGAATTGCTGATTGCGATAGAGGCTGAGCAGATAGCGCAGATCATTCACCGCGGCGATGCGCACCGGCGCGCTCGATGTGTTGCGGTGGCGGTAGCGCGCATTCATCGGCACGGCAAAAAGGCTGCGCGGGCCCCATTCAATTGTCTGCTTGCTCCCATTCACCAACTCAAATTCGGTCACACCCTGGCCCGAGAGCACGTAACAAACTTCCTCATAGAGATGCTTCTGCGGCGCGGAGGCGGTATTCGGCGCAAGCTCGACTAGGAACACGGTGAGGAAATCGTCGCGCCCGTCGAGATGACAGAAAGCCCCGTTCACGCCGAAGCGCGCCCAAGGTTTTGTCTCAGCCGTGAGCAAATCTACTGCCGCGCCGGCGTGAATCTGGATGCCCTCGCCCTTGGCCCATTCCTGATAGGGATCGACGAGGAATTTTCCGGGTGGGGCCGGTTGATTGAGTTCCGTCATCGTGCGTCCCTCTTCGTGAAACGCGACTCGTCGATGAACTTGCCCATGCCGGACTGCACGCCATGCTTGGCGATTTCCTTCAGCCATATCTCATGGATGCGCGGGTCCTGGTCCTCGTATTCCACCTGCGCGCCGCCTTGCTTCACGTCCTTGTCCACGCCCGAATCCCAGATTTCGCGTTTCACCTTGAGCAGCGGGTAGCGCACGGTGCCGATCTGCAGCGCGAGATAGCGCGAGGGATGATTGGCCACATTAAAATGCTGGTGGAACATCGAATCCGGCGGGCAATAGACCACGCCATGCTCCCAATCCACCCGCACGAAATCCGGGTCGTTCTCGTGCCAGAGCAGCGAATAGCCCTGGCCGGTAACCGCGAAGACGCAGACGCCGTCGAAATGCCGGTGCCCTTTCTTGTAGGTGCCGACCGGCATCTCGGAGGAATGCGCGCCGATGGTGTTGTCCGCCAGCATAAAGCGCAGCATGGAGCCGCCCGCGCCGCGCGCCGCCCAGGACTTCAGCTCAAATGCCGAGAGATCGGCAACAAAATTCGTCTCCCATTGATGCCGCCCCGGCCGGATGCCGATGAACTCCCCTTCCCCCGCGAAATAATTTTCGCTGCCCATGCGCTCGGGAAACTGCACTGGACAGTTGAAAACGAAATCCTCGTCGCGGAAGCGGTTCATGGTGAAGACCATGTTGTTCGCCGAGGCAAAGCGCGCGGGCTCCAGCCCGGAACCGTTGAAATGCTGGTGCTGGGCATTGAGCGGAATCGAGAACATGCTCTTCGGTCCCCATTCAAAACTGTGGCGGCGGCCGTCCTCGGTGGTCACCACCGTCGAGCCGTGGCCGGAAATCACATAAATGACTTCCTCGCAGATGTGGCGCAGCGGCGCTGACTTGCCGCCGGGCGGCAGTTCAAAGGCAAAGATGGAGAGGAAGTCGTCGCGGCCCTTCAGATGGCAGAAGGCGCCGTGCATGCCGTAGCGCTCCCACGGCGCCACGGGCACCTTGCGGATGTCGATGCCGAAATCCTCGACCACGGGGACGCCCTGGCGCGCGACCCATTCCATGTAGGGATCGCGAAGGATGTCATGCCGAACCGCCGCTGCCATCTCGTGCAATTCCTCCTCGGTGGGCGGACTCTTTTGCGCCCACCAGCGAAAACGCTTGACACCACACCGCCGGAGTTTTCCAGGAAATTTGGTGGGCGCAGCAGGGCTCGAACCTGCGACCCGCTGATTAAGAGTCAGCTGCTCTACCAACTGAGCTATGCGCCCGGATTGCCCCGGCGGAGATTTCCGCGAGGACGCGGGTCATTTAGCAAAGCGACACGCCTGAGTCCAGCGAGACCGCGGCCCGGACGTCGGCCCCGGAACTTGACCGTCATCAACTTGCTCGCTTACCGTCAACCGCAGAAGGTTGTCCCCAACGGAGCCAACTTGGACCGGCTGCTACGCGCCACCGTCAACACCTGGAACGGCTTGCTCGCCGCCACCCGGAGCGAAGCCGCTTTCCGTCAGGAACTGGCCGTTCTTGCGGCGGCCGTGCCGCTGGCTTTTCTCGTCGGTTCTAAGAGCTGGAAGCCGCTGACCCTCATCGCCGCGGTCGTTTTCGTCCTCATCATTGAGTTGCTCAATACGGCGATTGAAAAGCTTGCCGATTTCATCACGCCGGCTCATGATCCAAGGATTGGCCGCATCAAGGACATGGGTTCGGCTGCCGTGGGCCTCGCGATCCTTATTGCTGGACTGATCTGGCTCCTGGCCCTTGCTGAACGCTTCGCTTTATTTTGATCTGTATCGTTTCACCGACGATCAATGGGCCGATTAAAGCCGTTTGATCAAACCGGCGTCGATCAGCAGCCGGTTGAATCGGCGGGCCTCGGCTCCACCGTTGCAGGCGTAGAAAATCCCCGCGCAGCGCTTGAAAATCTTCTTCTGCTCTTCGAATGACGGATCGAGCGGCAAGCCCGCGGCCTCCTGCACGACAAGCGGCAGATAGGCGCCATCAAGCGTATCGAGCGCCGACGACGTGTCGGCCGGTTTGTAGTTAATCGCGTCGATCGCGTAATAGGTGGTGTAATATTTGGGATCGAATGCCATCAGCCGGCGTGCAATGCCCGCCCAATCGAGGGACGGATCCATGATGAAAAAGGAGAAATCGGGCTGATGGTCCCCGTAACGCACCAACAGAAAAGCCTCATCCGGAAAGTTTCGTTTGAGATTAGTAAGAAATGCCGCGTAGTCCTGCGCGCTCATGGCCTGGCGCCGTAGATACTCATTGATCTCCGGCTTGTTTTCCAGGTCGCGCCACTGCGGCAGAAGATCGGGGTGGAAACGATAATTCCAGGGCAAATGATTGGCGGTGAGATAGACAAAGACGAACATCGGTCCTTTGCCACGCTCGTTTTCAATCATGCGGGTGGCGACGTCATAGTAGAATTTGTCGGGTTCCAGCCGCTTCGTGCCCATGTCGGCCGCGTCAACGAATTTCTGTATTCCGGTTGTCGTCTGGAAGCTGCGGGCCGACATAAAAGCGCCCGCCGCCGGATACAGCGAGAATGTCTGGTAGCCGCACCGGAGCAGCGCGTTCGGCAGGCCGCGGACGACCCGCCCGGCTGCGATGCGGGTGACAAAGTAGGAGAACCTACCAAATGAGCGAGCCGATAGGCCCGTCAGCACGTTGTATTCGGCGTACCAGCTCGCACCGCCAACGCCTTCGACCAGGAACTTCCTAGCCTTGCCGTCAAAGGACTTGAAGTGCGAGCCATAGCCCGGTGGAACCTGGATGCCCGGCGCAGATCGGATGTCGAAACTCGACTCGTCATGGATCATGATGATGTGCGGCGGCTTTGCGGCGGGCTTGCATGACAGATCCGCACTCGACTTCAGCCGATCGGTCGCCACCGCATCGGATTCCATCAATCCGTGCGTCAGAAACTCGGAAATCGCGGTAACCCCGGATCGCGCGAAATAGGAAACATGATTGTTGCCGAAAAAAGCCTCATAGGGCGCCAGCGTCGCCGCGAACGAGAGACCCGCGAGTCCGACGATGCAGGTGCTCATTCCTGCCAAAGTGGACCTGAGGCGGATCCTAAAAGGATCCAGCCACCAAATCAGAACCAGAATCGGAACCGTCAAGACGGCGACAGCGATGACGGCGCGGTGAAGATTCGGGAAGACCGTAAACAAGAAGGCAATGGTATCGGTATCGATAATCATCAGGTCGACGAAGTTCAGCGTCATAAACAGTACTTGATGCTTGAGCTCCGACAGCAGGATCAGGACCGCGATCATGACAAGTGACAGTGCGGCCGATATGGCCGGCCGCCGCAGGACGGCGATCCAAAAAAAGTTGAGCAAGCCCCAGGCCAGGATGAAAGCAGCCTTGGGCACGATCGCGTACTCGTACCAGCCCATGACGGCGATGGCCAAAAGATGCAGCGCGGCGAGGAGGGCAACCGGCAAAATTCCGTGACGCGCAACGATGTCCGCTGCGGCCAAGCGACTCTTCAATAAGTAAGTATCGGAAGACATCAGTGGCGCCGTGCCCGGCAATGACCACCTGTTACAGCCCGGCACACAGCACTTGGATTATAAAACTGTAATATTTTTGTCATCGCAAGAGCATCCAACTTCTCAATTGCGGCCGCCAAGCGCGCCCCCTATGGCCATCGATCCATTACACTCCCGCGTAACCGTTTGTTGTTAAACGAAAAAGCCGCCGGCACTACCGGCGGCTTGGTTCGTTGACGCCCAGGATACGCGCGTCTCGATTACAATCTGTAGTCAGGTCCGCCGTTCGACCCGCGCGACCCGTGATGGTCGCGGCTATCCCGGCTGCTGCGCCAGTCATGGTCGCGGCCGCCCCTGTCGGCAAATCGCATGTGCCGGGGCGCCAAGATGCGGGATAGCATCTGGAAGCGTTGCTTCTGGCCTTCGTCGAGGCTCGCGTAGAGCGGCGCCTGCGCGTCGGCGAGTCGCTTGAGGGAAGTTCCGGCCGTGGTCAACTCCTCCGCCTGGCGGTGCATGCGCTCGACCGGATCAGTCGGGCGCGGCTCGCTTTGCCGCGCAAGGCGGCGTTCCATGCGCGCCTTGGCGATATCGCGCAGCGCCGCCTCAAAACCCGGCCACGCTTTTTCCTGTTCGGCGGTGAGCTGCAGGCCAGCCTTCAGCGCGGCGATGCGCGCGTCGGTGAAGGCCGCCACGTCCGCTTGCGACGGACGCGCTCGGGCGGCCGAGCCGTCAGGACGCTGTTGGGCATAAACGAGCGACGTGCCGGCAATCGCAACTGCCGCGGTTCCGGCAAGAATAGCTTTCCACATAGCCGTTCTCCAAAAGAGGTTGGCCCCCCTCCAGTAGAGATACGGCGAACGCCGCCCGCAAGTTAAAGATTTGTTAGATTGCTTTTCTGACGTTTTGTTCAGAATGCCGCCGCCACGCTTTCGAGGCCGACGGACCTGGCGAAAGCAAGCGCGCTCTGCTTCTGCTCGTCGTTCAACGTCTGGATGAGCGGATAGGCCGCGGCGACGAGGCGACGAAGCGCCATGACATCCAGGCCGATCACTGCCGCGCGGCTTCTGATTCCTTGAACCAAGCCTTGGGCAGCCGCGCCATCTTCGAATTGCTGCCGGTCGAGTTCCTGGAAGGCCTTTTCGACGGCGGGCCAAAACTGCTCTTGCGCCGGAGTCAATTTCAACATGGATTTCAAGCGGGCAATCTGCGCATGGCTCAGCACGGATTCGGATTGAACCGTGCTGATCTGATGTGCGGGAGTTGTCTCAGAGCCGGCGAAAGCAAAGGTTGAACCGATGGTCGCGAGCGCAACGGCGCCCGCGAGCCTTGCTTTCCACATGCACGCCTCCGTTTTTGTCCCTTGTTCCGGGCGGCATACTGGAACGGACACCCCGTCCACAAGCAGAAACGCCCCTCGCGAGCGTACAATTAGTAGTTAACCTTGCTTTCGCCGCGCTCAAGCTCGGGCGCTGCTCAGGCAAATCCAGGGCCATTCTGGGGCAATGAAACCAAACGCCGCGATCAGGACGACCGCAGCGTTCGATACAAGGTTAAGCGCCCTATCCGGCCCTCAGATGGTATCCGTCGAATGGACCCGCTGGCCGCCGACCACCATCGGCTCCGGCTTTCCTCTCTGCCGCCTCACCATCAGCTTATTGAGCGCGCCGAGATAGGCCTTGGCCGACGCCACCAGCGTATCCGGATCGGCACCCTTGGCGGTCACGGCCCGGCCGCCCTCTGACAGGCGGACCGAAACCTCGGCCTGCGCGTCGGTACCCTCTGTCACCGCATGCACCTGGTAGAGTTCCAGCTTGGCCTCATGCGGCACCAACGTGCGGATCGCCTTGAAGATGGCGTCCACAGGCCCATTCCCCGTGGACTGGGTGGTGACGTGCTTACCCTCGATGTCGAGGGTCAAGGTGGCCGATTGCGGCCCCGTGGTGCCGGCGATCACCGTCATCGACAGCACCTTGATGCGGTCGTGGGCGTGGGCGATTTCCTCGTCCACCAGCGCCTCGATGTCCTCGTCGTAGACCTGCTTCTTGCGGTCGGCCAGCGCCTTGAAGCGCACGAAGGCGTCTTCCAACTGGTTGTCGGCGAGCTTGTAGCCCAGCTCCTCCAGCTTATGCACGAAGGCGTGCCGTCCGCTGTGCTTGCCCATCACCAGCGAGGTCTGCTTCACGCCCACGGTTTCCGGCGTCATGATCTCGTAGGTCTGGGTGTGCTTGAGCATGCCATCCTGGTGAATGCCGGACTCATGCGCAAACGCATTACGCCCGACAATGGCCTTGTTGTATTGCACCGGGAACGACGTCACCGCCGACACGAGCTTCGAAGCGCGCGTCAGCATGGTGGTGTCGACGTTGGTCCAATACGGCATTACGTCGTTGCGCACCTTCATCGCCATCACGACTTCTTCCAGCGCGGCATTGCCCGCCCGCTCGCCGATGCCGTTGATGGTGCATTCTATCTGCCGGATGCCGGCCTGCACGCCGGCCAGCGAGTTGGCCACCGCCATGCCGAGATCGTCGTGGCAATGCGCCGAGAAGCGCGCCTTGTCGGAATTGGGTACGCGCTCGCGGAGCATCTTGATCAGCGCAAAATATTCCTCCGGCACCGTGTAGCCCACGGTGTCGGGGATATTGATGGTGGTCGCGCCCGCGTTGATCGCCGCCTCGACGCAGCGAAAGAGGAAGTCGTGCTCGGTGCGGGTGCCGTCTTCGCACGACCATTCGACGTCGTCGGTGTAGTTGCGCGCGCGCGTCACCGACGAGATCACCATCTCGTAGACCTTCTCCGGCTCCATCTGCAGCTTCCACTTCATGTGGACCGGGGAGGTGGAGATGAAGGTGTGGATGCGCCCGCGCTGGGCCGGCTTGATGGCCTCGCCGCAGCGGTCGATGTCCTTCTGCCCGGCGCGCGCGAGGCCGCAGATGACCGCCTTTTTGGCGCGCTTGGCAATTTCGTGCACCGCCTGGAAGTCGCCTTCCGAGGCGATGGGGAAGCCGGCCTCGATGATATCCACGCCCATCGTGTCGAGCAGCTCGGCGACTTGGAGCTTTTCCTCATGGGTCATGGTGGCGCCGGGTGATTGCTCGCCGTCGCGCAAGGTGGTGTCGAAGATGACGACGCGGTCCTTTTCGGACTGGGTCTGGGTGGTCATGGGAATGGTCCTTATCGTCTGGGTCGCGGGATTTTTGAGATTCTCGCGCGGCCGGACGCAAAACCGGATGCCACTTTTGCTGGCCGCGCTCGCTTCCCCTGAGTGCCCAGGCGCGAACGCCCAGCCGGCCCTCAGGGGCGGATAAGGAGCAGGAGCCCAGCGAGAATGAGGGCGGCACGGGGCATCGGCCTTTCGGCCGCCCCACCGATCGCGCGAATATCGCGGCGCATCGACATGCTCAAACCCTCGTCACAGAACCTCTAAGGTCGCGGAAGTTGGTAAACCGCGCGTTAACCCGGGCGTCCTGACCGACCTTTTCTACGGAAAACTCAGCACGGCCGCAAGAGCGTCGGCAAGCTAACGCTGTGGCCCCTCTCTCCACATATAGGACAGAAATACTGTCACGAAAGGCGGCATGCGTGGGTCGAGATCGCCCAGCCCCTGCGCGACATAGATGCCGACGAGTTCCGGCTGCTTCTCTTGCGCAAGATATCCGAGGATGCGGGCGCGCAGCTCGGCGGCGGGAACAGGCGCATTGAGTATCTTCATCAGTGCGATGCGCGCGCCGGCCAGCACAACGATCCAGCCCGGGTCGGCAACAAAGTCGCGGGGGGTGAGGCCGGTTTCCTCAAGCATCTCGCGCATGACGCTTCCGGCCAGATCAACCGTGTCCCCCGCGACATCGTCGGGATCCGGCGTTCCCGACGGGAAATAGACTTGGCCGGCATTCGCCGTATGGGGCGCCATCAGGCCGAGGACAAAACCTCCGTCGGAACCCCGAAGCGCGCCCATGGCAAAGCAGTTCTTCACCTGAGGATCGGGGAAGTTCCAGTCACGCCACGCAATGAGACTGGCGAAGTCTGTTTCGGAAAAGCTGCCGCGGAATACGCGATCCGCTATGGATAAGTCGCGCAGCACCAGCACGCGGCCGTTCCACAGCTCCGGCTTTGCGCGCTGCAACTCAGTAAAGTGCGCGTCGATCTCGCGGCGCCGCTCGGCGGCCAAGGGCCAGGCCCAAGAGGAATAGGTCAGCTCCAGCCGCTCGATAGGCACGACCGAAATGTCTGTCATGCCTCCATCCGCGCAGCTTAGCGCCCATCCCACGGTTTCACGCTTTGCGCCACGGCCATGTAGTCCGCACGCAGCGTTTCCACTGACAACGAGCCTGGGAGCTTCCCGGTCATATTGACGAAAAACATCTTCCCGTCGCTCGTTAATACGCCCGCAACCGGCCAACCGCTATCGGGCTGTTCGGTCCAAAGAATTTCGCCCTCGGAAAGCGACGCGCGGCGAAGTTCACCGGCCTTCGCATTGTCGTGCTTGACGAAGACGGCGGTCACATCCGCTAATGCTGCACTCAAATCGTTGAATTGCTTCTTGGCGGGATAAACATAAATCAAGACGCGACTGTCTGTTCCGCAAATGCCGCAGCGAAATTCGATTGAAGCAGGAAGAACTGTGACATTCCAGTTCTTGATTTCGCGACCGACTGAAAATCCGGCGACGGGATGGAAGATTGCATTGTCTCGCGGCACCTCGCGCATCGAGCCTGCGATCTTGAGAAACGCCGCCTGAAGAACGTTAGAATTGAATTTGGCCGGCAGGCCGCCAGAGGCCAGCACCCTGATCGTTTTCGAACCGGCGGTCGCCCAACCTTCGAACCAAGAATGAATGTTCCAACGTGCTCCGGATTTCCACCGGGCAGACACCCCGTTGGGCAAGGTTTGCGATT
>Ga0082335_1002287_pt1 | contig 36436 bp, 39 predicted proteins | sample Subgrocontami58m_FD_72375 | JGI IMG/M metagenome (GOLD analysis project Ga0082335, IMG submission 72375) | Subsurface groundwater microbial communities from S. Glens Falls, New York, USA - GMW37 contaminated, 5.8 m (SPADES assembly) (version 2) ... | reverse complement strand
CATCATTAACAAGTCTGCCGATAGACCCTTCACCTTTATTAACCTTAGAAAAAATTTCAGAAAATTCTTTTGTGAGATCTTTAATGTTACCCATTATAGATTCGGTTTCTTCCATAATGGCAGAAATATTAACGGGATTTTTAGAACGAATAACGCCGCCGTCGCCTATTTCCGGTGCGTCTGCGCCTCCCGGAGTGATAGTGACTATTTTCTTGCCAACCAAACCTTCCGTTTCTATTGCGGCTTCACTATCAATATGAATAAAATGTTTAAGGTCGTTATCAATTCTCATCTTCACTTCAACTCTAGCGGTGGAATCGCCTGCAAATGAAATTGAACTTACGCTCCCGATATCGTAACCGCTAAGACGAACAGGTGCACCGCTTTTTAATCCCTCGATCTGAGTAAAGTATGCTTTTACTTCGCTTGTACGTGTGAAAAGTTTTTCTTTGCTGCCCAATAGAAAAATTGAGAGTACTAAAAGCACAGTTCCAAAGAAAATAAAAATTCCAAGCCGCGCGCCTTCAAGTTGTTTTAACATTTCTTACTCCGCTAAACTTTTATTATGTCATGACTGAAAAAATTTTTCAAGAATGGATCATTTGATTTTGTCAAATCGTCAATATTTCCTTCAAAAGCTACATGAGCATCTTTCAAAAATATTGCTCTATCGGCAATGATCTCCGCACAGATCAAATCGTGTGTTACAACAATCGAAGTCATATTTAATTTTTTTTGAAGATTAAGTATCAGCTCGCTTATCTCTTTTGAAGTGATCGGATCAAGCCCAGTAGTCGGTTCATCGTACAACATCAGCGCCGGGTCGGTTATGATTGAACGCGCCAGACCGATTCTCTTTTTCATTCCGCCTGAAAGTTCTGACGGCATTTTATCAATTGCTTCTTCGAGCGAAACAAGTTCGAGCGTGTACTTAACTTTATCATCAATCTCTTTTATAGTCATCTCTTCAAAGTGTCGTTTTAGAGGGAAAGATAAATTCTCTCTTACCGTCATCGAATCATACAACGCAGCGCCTTGAAATAAAAAACCGATATCCTTACGCACTTTGTTCAATTGATTAATGGATAATTCAAGCACGTTTTTATCATTTATAAAAACATTCCCGGCGTCGGGCTTCATTAAACCGATGATGCATTTAAGCAGAACGCTTTTACCCGATCCGCTTTTTCCAAACACGATTAAGTTTTCGGCTCGATGAACTTCAATAGAAACATTTTCGAGAACAAGCAGTTCATCGAAGCGTTTGGTTAAATTTTCTACTGCTACTATCAGATTGTTGGCCATAACCACAACGTCACTTTTACTAAAACCATATCAAAAATTAGAATGAGAAGAGAAGCAAGAACCACAGAAGTTGTTGACGCACGTCCAACGCCTTCGGTGCCGCCCTCGGCTGAAAATCCTTTATAAGAACCTACAAGTCCTACGATGTATCCAAAAACGAAAGTCTTAGCAACACCTGGAATGAAATCCCCAAACTCAATTGACTGTATAACGGAACTTCTGTAATAATCAAAGCTCATCTGCTCAACAATAATTATTGCAAGGTAAGATCCCATAATTGCTATAACGATAACATAGATTGTAAGAATGGGAAGAATCATTGTTGTAGCGATAACACGTGTAACAACAAGATACTTAAAAGGATTTATCGCAGAAACTTCCATTGCATCAATTTGTTCTGTCACTCTCATTGAACCGAGTTCTGCACCGATGCCTGAACTAACTCGTCCAGCAAATATCAATGCCGTAATTACGGGTCCAAGTTCTCGTACAACAGAGAGCGCAACCATACCGGGCAAAAAATCGCTTGCGCCGAATCTTTGCATTACAGGCTGGCTCTGCATTGCAAGAACAAGTCCAATGATGAATCCGGTGATACTAACAATTCCAAGAGTTTTAACACCGAGTTCCGTCATGTGTTTTTTTATTTCGGCGATTTCGTAAGGAGGTATGAAAGCCTGCTTAAAAAATTCCAAGTTGAATATTGTTAATCCGGTCAGCGTAGCAAAGAAATTGTAAATATAATCCGCATAGCTTAATCTTCTTCCGTATCTGATGCGAGGTAAATTCATTTAAATAAGTATTAATTTTTATAACCGGATTAAAATAGCAAAAGTATAGAATAGATTGAAGCACAGATTAATAATCTTGTCGGTTAATTAATAAAGTTGAATACAAGTATGACGTGATTATTGAGTTATTAAGTCACCTTACGCAGTCCACATGAAAAAACTTAGCCACTAAGGCACAAAGACACAAAATCTTCACAAAGTTTATGTTTTTCTTGGTGAAACCTTTGCGCCTTAGAGTCTTCGTGGCGAATCTTTTCTTTCTGCGTAACATGAGTTATTAAGAATGAATTCCATAATAATTTCAATTTCATTATCTTTGGTTACAACAAATGGAAAAAGAATGAAACAAAAAGAAGAAATACTTGAAAAGTTGCGTAAAGAATTACCTTTTATTTCAAATGAGTTTAAAGTGAAACGAGTCGGATTATTTGGATCATTCGCTTCAGACTCTTCTAATTCCGATAGCGATATAGATCTAGTTGTTGAATTTGAAAAACCGATAGGATTTAAATTTTTTTCTCTTGCTGATTATCTTGAAAAAAAATTAAACAAAAAAATAGATTTACTCACTCTCGAAGGTGTAAACTCAATCCGCAATGAAGAGATTGCCTTAAATATAAAAAAGAATATTATTTATGCTTAGGGGTGATAAAGAATTATTAATAGATATACTTGAAGCAATCAGAAGAATCGAGAGTTATATATTGTTTGGGGAATTTTAGAAGAAGATCTGGAACATTTCAAAACTCAGATAAGAACAATTCTTGAAACACTCTAATAAAATTTTCTCTTCGGCTTAAAACGCATTTACAATATGATTGATCTTCGGTTTTGAATCTTTGAGATGCAAGATAGCTATAACATCAATTCTGCAAGTTTGGTCCTTGATTTTTTTTTCATAGAGATAAGCTTCTGCGGTTTTTCTGATCTGTTTTTGTTTGCTTATCGGAATAGAAAGTTCAGGCGGACCGTATTCCAAATTTTGCCGGTATTTAACTTCCACAAAGACAAGTGTTTCTTTGTCCTTTGCTATAATATCAATTTCACCATGTCCGAAATGATAATTTTGTTCTATGATCTCGTAACCAAGATTTTTTAAGAACCTGCATGCAAGTTCTTCACCGTAACTTCCTGTTGTACGTTTATTTTGATCCATAATTTTATGTTTATCATTCTGAGGAGTCCCGATGATTTTTATCGGGACGACGAAGAATCTAATACTCAGATCATAAGACTCTTCACTCTTGCCTACCGGCTCGCTTCGTCTCCGACTCGTCGGAGCGGGCAGGCAGGTCGTTCAGAGTGACAGTCTAAAATAATTTCTCCTGAATATCATCATTTAAAATCCTGCTTAAAAAACTTTTGCGATGAAAAGGTGAGACGCCAAATTTTTTAACTGCAATTCTATGTTCTAAAGTTGCATAACCTTTATTGTGATTCCAAGAGTACGCCGGAAAATTTTTATGCGCTTCTTTCATAATCTTATCACGAGTTACTTTTGCAATAATGGAAGCGGCGGCAATAGAGAATGATTTTGAATCTCCTTTAACAATTATTTTTGTCTTCATCTCCGATAAAAATGATTTGTTCCCGTCTATCAGAATCAGATTTGGTTTGATTGTAAGCTGTTCAACCGCAATCCCCATCGCTTTAAGAGAAGCTTGTAAAATATTTATCTCTTCGATCTCATGATGATCAATAACACCAACTCCGTAGCATAAACAGTTCTGTAAAATCCAATCAAATAATTCTTCACGTTTCTTTTCCGGAATTTGTTTTGAATCGTTGATCTCTTTGTGAAAGGTTTTTTTATCGAATATAACCGCCGCCGCTACGACAGGTCCAGCAATCGGTCCACGCCCGGCTTCATCAACTCCGGCAAGGAGTTTAATCTTGCGGGAGAGAAATTTGTTATCGAAGTTTTTAAGTGAACGCATATGATAAGAAAATGGATTGGTTTTCATGTAAAGTTTCTATTCTCTTTTATTAAATTGCAAACTAAATAAACAACTTTCAATGTTAGAGCAGCAAGTACAAAATGGAATAATATTATGATTATGACACTTCATAATTTCGAAGAACAAATTAGTGAAGCAATAGTTGGGAGAGGGCAAAATTACTATAACAAAGGACGTGTTAGAGAGCTTGAGGAAATTGAACCGGGCAACTGGACTGCTGAAGTTGACGGGACAGAAACTTATTTTGTAACAGTTGAAGTGCACAATGCAGATATATTAGAGTGGGACTGCGAATGCCCATTTGAAGGTTCAATATGCAAACACGTGGTAGCGGTACTTTATGCAATAACCGGAAATCATGCTAAAGAAAATTTAACAGAGAAGAAAAGAGATCTAAAAAGAAATAAAAAAGATTATACCGATATGATATTGCAAAAGGTAAAAGTTGAAGAATTAAAAAAATTTCTGCTTATGCATTTTTCATCAAACAAGGGATTAAAGAATTCATTTATTGCGCACTTTGCAGAATATCTCGACGAGGATAGTGGCAGCAAGTATAGAATCATTGTACAAAATATTTACAAAGCGGCGATGGGGCGCAATGGGGTCATTGATTATCATTCAGCACCACGATTAATCCGTCCTCTTGCAGAATTAATCAACAAGGCAAGCGATTTACTCGACAACAAAAATATTGCCGAGAGTCTTGCAATTTGTAAAACTCTTCTTGAGGAAGTGCCTCTGTTTGCCCAAAATATGGATGATTCAGATGGTGGCATTGGTCAAATTTTATATTCTATATTTGATTTATTTCAACAAATCATTGAAAAAGCGCCGCCAGAATTGAAGGATAATTTATTTGAATATTTCAATAAAGAATATCCAAAAGAGAAATACCATGAACTATCATTCAATAATGATCTATTAGATCTGATATCAACACTCATTTCTTTACCTGAACAGGAAGAACAATTTTTCAAACTTATTGATGATCGAATTGAAATTGAGAAATTAAAATCATATTCGGAATTCGGAATAGTTCGGCTCACAAAAACTAAAGTTGAATATCTTCTGGAAAAGGGGAAAACTGAAGAAGCATGGAAATTAATTGAAGGAAATAGACGTTATACCGAATTTCTTAAGATGATGATAGAAAGAGCTGTCAAAAGTAAAGATTATGATTTAGCAATTGAATTATGTAATGATGGAATTAGCACTGCAAAAAAAGAAAGCCATTCATGGGATGGAATCTACTGGAAAGAAATACTGCTCGATATTTATGAAAAGAAAATGGATATAAAAAGAATCCGGGAAGTTTCTGAAGAATTGTTTTTTAGAACACATGACAAAATGAAATATTATAAAAAATTAAAAACAACTTATGATCTTAATAATTGGACGGCTAAATGCGAAAAAATAATAGATAAAATCAAAGGAACTTCACAAAGCGGCGCCTATTACGACGCTTCTTTATTAGCCGATATATTTATTGAAGAGAATTACAAAGACAGGCTATTAAAATTGCTGGAGATAAATTCTACTCACATTGAATTTTTAGATAAATACGCAAAGCAATTGAAAGATGATTACCCAGAAAAAATTATTCAACTTTTTGAGCCGGCAATTAAAACTTTTGCAATGAATACAGGGCGCGATATTTATACTAATGTTGTTAACTATTTAAGGAAGATGCAAAAATTAAATGGCGGAGAGGAAAAAGTTAGAAAGATCATCGGGCAGTTCCGAATTCAATATAAAAACCGGCGCGCAATGATTGAGATACTGAATAAGAATTTCCCGGGCATGTAAGATTTTTGCATGGGTTTAATAAATCTGCTTTATGTAATGTATTAGACTTTTTTTGAAAAAAGAAACTTGATAACCATTTTTAAATATATCATCGAACGTATCCACATGGAGAATGATTTAAGCACAATTTTTGAATAGAGGTTGATAGCGATTGAAGTTAATCAAGGCGCTTCTATTCAATTACAATTCTATCTATAACTTTTTCTTCAATAATTTCTATCGGGTGAGAGATATCGGTTATCTGATATTCCGCTTCGGAAGGGAACAGGTTTATTTTGTATTTCTGTTTTGTATTATCTTCGGAGAAAAGATAAAGCAGGTTTTGCGAATCTGTTTTTACAATTCTTACAAGATATTTTGATTCCGAATCTGTTAACGACATTGAATTTGATTTCTTTTCTTTAAGAACAGATGCTGCGGCGAGTTTTACACCATTATCTTCTATAGGTTTAACTATTTGGGGAAATAGTTCAACTATTTCAAATGATTTAATCTTTTGTATTATCTGTTCGGTAATTGAATCTATCTCAGTTGTGTTGTTTTTAGTTAAAAAACTTTTACAAAAATCAATCTCTTTTTTGAATCGGTCTTGATTTGTATTTAGATATTCTAATTTATCCTTGGTTAATTTTCCCGGATTAAACACAAACTTAAAAATATCTTCTTCTGTAATGTTTATATGCTTTTGCATATGTGTCTTTCTTTATTTTTTAAAATAAAACTGTTAAAACAGTTCAGAAATTCTTCAGTATCCTTATAACTCACGACTTAAGTAGTGGGTTAATGGAGCGCGATAAAGAATTATAACCGTATTACTAGTCCGCTGGCTTATGGCGGAACGGTTTATTAAATAATTCAAATAAACAATTACTTCTAATTTATTAATAGTAACAAAACTTCTTGTTTTCGAAAATCAGTTATTGGAATCTTCTAACCGATTAGCAATTTCTTTTTTAAGCAACCTTAATAAATAATCTAACGTTTGTTGATAGCGTTTGTAAAAATCTTCTTTACTTAAATCAATCATGAGTGGTTTTACATATTCATACAAACCGCGGGAAATACCACCGTCTTTCAAATCGTTTGAGAGTTCTATTAAAACTTTCTTGAAAACCTCTGTTTCGTTATCGTTTAATTTTCCTTTACTTAAATATAATTTCGCTAATCTATCATTTACCACATTTAGACTATCACTAACAACGCTTTCAATATTTAGCTCTTCTTCAAAGTGCTCTTCTATTGTTTCCGAACTTCTTTGCTGCAAGAAACTGCCATTAACATGCTTGATTTTTCTTATAAGAGCATTAAGTGGAATTGCCGGAAAAAAATCTGTTTCTGTTTTTATATAATGGAAAATACTGTTGATAATCTTTTCGTTTGTGCCAACGAACATATTTGCAGTTAGATTTTCAATGAACTCCGTCTCAATTGGTTTTTGGGTGATCTCATTTTGTCCCTCCTCAATAAGATGAATAACACCAAACCAACTTGTTTTTTTTATTCTATTAGTTTCTACTAAATGATTAATGCTTCGTAAAATCTTTCCAAAAAATGGATCTGCCTCTTTTAATTTTTTTGCGATCTCTTGTTCTATTCTATTACTGATTATTTTAGATAAAAAATAATATGCCGAGGATTCATCACTTATTTCCTTATCCCAGCTTAGTAATGCTTTTCTTATCGGTAGTTCACCGGATTTATCTTTAATGAAAAGAGGAGTGATTGCATCAGTAGCTAAATCTGCCAATGAAATTTGTAAAACTGAAAATTTGTTAACTTCATACTTGTAATTCTTGGATAAAAGTGAAACAGCAATTTTGACAGTTTGATTGATAAGCAAATTGAGTCTGTATTGAGATGGAATAATATTTAAGAGTTCTTTTAAGAGTAACGCGAATGAAGTCATAATTATAAAAGCTCATTGAGTTCGTTTCGTATTCTTTGTTTAACGATTTCGGCTAATCTGATCCCCTCAACAGCTTCTTCTTTAGTTACATCCTCATCTTCACCGGGATAGCGTGCTGTAATTGCATACGGAGATAGGTTTTCAACATCTTTAATATCTTCAAAAGACTTAACTGCTGTACAAATTTCCAAGAGTCTGATAATACTATGAGTATATGGGAAATCAATTTGATGATAAACTAGGAATGCTTTGAGATATTTTTCTGCACATTGCTGCGCATGATAAGCTGTTAAACGGAAGGGACAGTTGCTTTCGAGGGATAAACTATGCCTCGCTAATTGTAAGTCTTCTTCAGCGTAAATAATCCACTTTGTAACTTTCTCAAGTATTGATTTATCAATGCTCATATAAAACTTTGCCTTCTAAGTAAGCGTACCTTGCTATTGTACCGGCAATATTTTTATCCCTTTCAAACTCATCTAAAGAAAGAATAATAATATCACGCGCAAAGTTTAATCCTTTTAGCGCCCGGTCCATTTCAATCATAAGTCTTTTGCGGTTTCCATGGGTATCTGTAAGAACAAGTAAATCTACATCGCTATTATTATCAGCATCTGCACGGGCTTGAGAACCGAATAAAATAATTTTATCGGGATTAAATTTTTCTTTTAACCGTTTTTTGATCAATGATATTTCGGATTCTGTTAGCATAATCTTTTTTCAAATCTTGTATTAAAATACATCTGTTGCAAGAAAAAGTCTAATTGTAGGAAAGAATATACAATTATAAAAAGAGGCGTAATAGCAATTACCCACCCTGTAATTTAATAGTAAGGCGAGTTTGTTGGTTTTTCTTAGCGGCCCAACACATCATACTTGTAAATTAAAAGCTAAACTTCTGATTTGTAAGGATAAGGAATTAGTAAGCTAGGTATTACGGCAAATTTATGGAGTTACACCACGCGAATTGAAAGGATTTTTTGGAATATGCAAAAAAGGAACAAAGTCTTTCTGTTTATGTCAGAGCCACGTTACCTGGGTTACCACACAAACCGAAAAAATTTCGATCTTGTTTTTCCAAAAAGTCTTTATGTGGGATTATTATTCAAAACAAAACTAGTTTTTCAACAAAAAAACACGAAGGAGTTCTTATGAAGAAATTGTTCATGTCTATTGCATTATTATTTTTAATTCCACAAATAGTAATAAGCCAATCTTTAAACTACTCACTAAGTTTTAATGGTGAGAACGATAATGTACTATTGCCTAATAGTGTATTAAATAATCTAGAGAGCTTTACTATTGAAGCATGGATAAAACCAAAAATTTCAAATACACCAGTTGTTCCAATATATTGTCAAGGTGCAACCGGATTTATATTTTTTGAAATGCAGGGTAATCTGAATTTTTTTAATATGACTATTCAGTTTGATGACGGAACACCTAATGGACAGTGGTTTGGAGTAGGATCGAATACAAGACTGTATGAAAATAGATGGTATCATGTTGCAGCGACTTATAACAAGAGTCTTGGGAGAATGAGTGTTTTTCTTGACGGAAAGCAGGTTGGCCAAACTCAAATACCCACAACATATTATCCAAATGCCTTGGGTAATGGGTTCCCAACAATAATTGGTAAATCCCCCGATCCAAACTCTAAATCATTTAATGGATTAATAAATTCAATCAGAATATCAAATAACGAAAGATACGTTTCGAATTTTATTCCTCAACTTGATTTTCAACCAGATCAGAATACATTAGCACTTTGGAATTTTAATGAAGGAAGTGGAAATATTGCTTATGATTTAAGTGGAAATGGAAACCATGGACAAATATTTGGAGCCACCTGGTCAAGTGAAACTCTTCCACCTATCTCTGCTATTTTAGTAAGATACGAATGCAATATGGAAATAGAGATACTAGGAGGAAGATTCAATTCTTCAACGGGCTATGTTGATTTAAGAGGATACGAATTTGGGTGGTTTCCTGGTGTAAGAATGCAAAAAGATCCGACAAATGAAAATGTTTATTATTATGAAACGGTACAAGGATTACATGCTGGCGATAATATACCTGAGTATAAATTTGCTAGTTCTTATTCTTTTATATATCTGGGTGACTATTGGGAAGAGGGTCCAAACAGAACTTATTTGATTACTCAGCAAGATTTTAGCAGCGGGAAAATTCTAATAAAAAGAATGTTTAATGATTTGACGTATGATAAAATTACAAATGTTCCAACCACAATATTGTTTACTATTAACACGAACGGTGCACGTGATGCACAACTTAATCCTATTACCGTTCCAGTTCGAACAGTTCATTTGACTGGTAACCAATACCCGCTTAGTTGGCGAGGTTGGAATGCTTTTGATAATACTAGCGATGAAATGATTCAAATGTATGACGATGGTACTCATGGAGATGAGATTTCTGGAGACGGTATTTTCTCAGTAAATGTAACTTTCCCAGTTTACTCCATGTTGGAAGTTCAATATACATCTTGCATAAATTTTAATAAAGATGGTACACAACCTAATGAAAGCTTAGGCCGTTACAGTGGCGATAATCACATTTTTAATCTTGAACAGAATTTATTGAGTGCAAAGGCATCAAATGTATATGGATATATGTCAGAGGTAACCGGAATAACACCATTGACCAATAAAATTTATACGGTTCAGTTTGAAATGGCACAAGCACAAACTGGGTTGACAAATCTATTGGCTTCTTCGACTGGAGAAACACAAAAAAATGTAAGTAAAGCGTTAGAATCATTTAACGACAGTCAAAATAAAAAATATTGGATTGATGATTCACACTTGTCTAATCAGGGACAAAAAGTATTTGAGGATACAAAAAAATCTATAGAAGAATTGATGAAGATTAAAGGCAGTGTCGCAGCAATACAACCAATTATTGATCATATTTATAATGCAGACTTAAATATTGTCAATACTCTTCTAAAGGAACTAACGGATAAGTACAATCAAAAGGGATGTGGAAACAATCCCACCAATAAAGACTGCCAAAAAATAAAAAAGGATCTTGACAATGCGATTTATGAACTAGCCCAAGCTAAAGAAAAGTATAGTAAAGGTGATTTTGATAAAGGAGTTGAGGAGCTTAAAAAGAATTGGCAAATTCTAAGGGACTTAGATAAAGGAAAACTGTTTAAATCGGGTAGTTCGGATACGATTGAAACATTGCCTACCGAATTTGTGCTGCTGCAAAATTATCCCAATCCATTCAATCCAACTACAACAATAAGATATAATATTCCAGTAAGTGAGCATGTTTCATTAAAAGTATTTGATATGTTGGGAAAAGAAATTGCAGTACTGGTAGATGAACAGAAACAACCGGGTTATTACGAAGTTAAGTTTAACGGTTCAAAACTTGCCAGCGGTGTTTACTTTTATAGATTAACTGCCGGATCATTTTCTCAGACTAAAAAACTTTTGCTAATGAAATAATAAACACTGGAGAAGGAATATGAAAAAACTATTTTGGGTTTTTCTTATAGTAGGTTTATTTACTAGCGGCGCCCGAGTAAGGGCGCAGTGGGTTCAAACAAATGGACCTTACGCTGGTTCGATTAATTGTTTTGCCATAAGCGGCACGATTCTCTTTGCCGGGACTTCTGGCGGCGTTTTTCTATCGACCAACAACGGCACAAGCTGGACTGCGGCGTTTACCGGCTTGACGAATCTTAATGTCTTTGCTCTTGCCGTCTCCGGCACTAATCTCTTTGCTGGAACTATTGGTGGCGTCTGTCTTTCGATCAACAACGGCACAAGCTGGACTGCTGTAAATAACGGTTTGGCAACAAACACTTCTTTCTATGCTCTTGCCGTTTCCGGCACGAATCTCTTTGCAGGTTCTGATAACAGCGGCGTCTTTCTCTCCACCAACAACGGCACAAGCTGGATTACAGTCAATACTGGCTTTACATACCCTAATGTTTATGCTCTTGCCGTCTCCGGCGCGAATCTCTTTGCCGGCGGTGTCGGTGTCTTTCTTTCGACCAACAACGGCACAAGCTGGATTGCGGCGTTTACCGGCTTGACGAACCCTAATGTCCGTGCTCTTGCCGTCTCCGGCACGAATCTCTTTGCCGGGGCTTCTGGCGGCCTCTTTCTATCGACCAACAACAGCACAAGTTGGACTGCAGCGAGTACCGGCTTGACGAATACTAATGTGCGCTCTCTTGCCGTAAGTGGTACGAATCTATTTGCCGGGACTTCTGGCGGCGTTTTTCTATCGACCAACAACGGCACAAGTTGGACTGCAGCGAGTACCGGCTTGACGAATACTAATGTGTACTCTCTTGCCGTAAGTGGTACGAATCTATTTGCCGGGACTGAAGGCGGCGTTTGGCGGCGTACTTTGTCTGAAATGATAACCGGTATTGAAGATCAACAAAATAATTTACCAACAAGTTTTTCCTTGCAACAAAATTATCCTAATCCTTTCAATCCATCAACGAATATTCAGTATTCTATTCCTGAAAGGATGTTTGTAACCCTAAAGATTTATGATGCAGTTGGAAGAGAAGTTGCCAATTTAGTAAACGAAGAGAAACAGCCAGGTTATTATCAAGTTGAATTTAATGGTTCAAATCTTTCAAGCGGAGTTTATTTTTATAGATTAACTGCCGGATCATTTTCACAAACAAAGAAATTAATTATGATGAAATAAGAGAGGGTGTTATTTCGTTGGTATTAGAGCCGCAATTAAAACTGCGGCTCTTTTATTTATACTCACCAATCAAAACAAACCCTCGTGGCGGGTAAACTCTTTCCCATTCCGTGTTAGCTTTACTAAATGCAGCGTTTGTTGTTCCGTTTTTCTACGATTAAGATTATATTTGACATGAAGAAGAAAGGAGTTCAAAATGAATAATAAATATCAAGCCGTTATAAAAGGAAATACAATTCGCTGGATAGATATTCCTTCAAAAGAAATTAACAGCGGAAAAGAAATTCCGGTTTATATTACAATTCAAAACGATTCACCAGGTAATGTAAATGGAAAACGAATGGCGGAAGCTCTAAATGGACTATCGAAACTTAAGCATGGTATTTCTTCTATTGATGATCCGATACTTTGGCAGAAAGAGCTGCGCAAAGATAGAGACCTCTATTAATCGCCATGAGTTTTTTGATTGACAGCAATATAATTATCTACGCAATTAAACCCGGAAATCAAAAGCTGCGTGAGTTTATTCAAAACACAGTTCCGAAAGTTTCCTTTGTTAATAAGATTGAAATATTAGGTTATTATAATATTTCCAAAGATGAAATTGAATTACTTGATCTTTTTTTCAGTTCTACAGAAGTGCTCCTCGTTTCTGAACCGATTATTGAAAAAGCAATTCATTTACGCCAGAGAAGAAAAATGTCACTTGCAGATTCAATAATTGCCGCCACCGTAATTCAAAATGATTTGACTCTGTTAACTCACAACACAAGTGATTTTGAATGGATTGCAGAATTAAAAATAATGGATCCTTTGATTCAGCTTGACGAATGAAATTGCTATTTAACCGGTTTTTCATTCTGATTCTTCTCTCTTCACAAACTTTTTTCCATCCCAAGTTTGTATTTGGCTTCTTAGTAATTCACGGTATTCTTTTGTATCTGTATAAGGTAATGGTAATTTACCATGGGCGACAAGACTATCACGGAAAACTCTAAGATCGGATCCAATCGCCACATCAAAATCATTCTTTTCATAATACCAGTTATAAATTATATGTCCTTGTTTTTGTAAACCAGCTTCCGAGGAGACAAATCGAACCATCTTTGATTCATAATCAAAAAATAAACCTCGCATTCTAGTAGAAGTAGTTCTGTAACCTAAATATTGATTGTAATCTGAATTTGGAAATAAGAAGTAATTGAGAATTTTTGCATCCCGAATATTATGCAGCCTGTATTCATCAGTTGTAGGAACTTGTCCTTTTAATTCATCTATATCCAAATGATAGAGTGAAATTTTTTGAAGACCATTGTTATATGCCAGGACTATTAATTCTTTCTTTTTATCATTGTTCAAATCAACTACTCTAACATCACTGATATGCCCTGGATTCCATAAAGTATCACTAACAACTTTATTGCTTTTTAGATTTAATATGTATGCAGCGGAAGGATAAGAATTGCTGTTGCTTGAGCCACATAGGATACTTAATTCATTATTAATTCTTAATGTATCATAGATATTTATACCATATGGGGGAGTAAGAAATTCTCTATTTGAAGTAAGATTTTTTCTAAAGGTACAACGCCAAAGTATTTCACCTTTATTGTTTAATAAAACAAGACCTTGCGAAATTGATTCATCTGAATATTTGCCATTGCGAGAAAACTCGAATAGGACTTCATTGATCCCATTATTGTTCACATCTAGAATTCTAAATACAGATTCAATAGCTTCGTTTCCTTGCAATTTAATTAACTCATCAGGGTAGCTTATGTTCCATAAATTACGGTTGGTTTTATTCTTAATGATAATTTCATTTACTGTTTGTTCAAAAGTGTATGGATTATCATCAAACTCTCTAATCCAAAAAAAACCTATTATTAGAAAAATGATTAAGCTAAGCGAAACAGCAACCCAATTCTTTTTAATATTCTTAGCAGTTCTAACAACGGGCGACTGTTTCTTAATTTCCATAAGGTTACGACGGTTCAGAATATCTGCTAAATTTTCTACCGCAGTTAATCTTAATCCCCGCTTCGGATATTTTTCATTTAATTCATTCAGTTTTTCTTTTGCGGCTAATTCATCTGCTTCGGGAATAATTAGAGTTTCTAAGTCAGAGTAAAATGCAGCTTCAACTTTTTGCTTTATTATTTCTTCACCTAACGCAGATACATTACCATTTTGGTCTAATCCGCCGGTAGAAGCAATATTATTTTTTACGATTGTAAGATATGGCAAATTGTAAAGAAGAGAGAGCTGTTCAATAAAACCAATAGTTAAGGCAATGCCGAGAGAATAACCTTCATAATCAGCAGAAAGATTTTCAAAATAGATGAGCACTTCGTGGTATTTATGAAATTTGTGTTTGTAATCTTTCAAATACCGAAGTGCAAGTTGGAAACTGATCTTTGTCTGTTCTTCTAGTTGCTCTTTCTTTTGATGCGAAGGAATAAACACAAAAGAATCTTTATGCTTTGCTGTTGTTACTTTGATCGTGACCGGTTCGATAGATGCATAGGTATATGTTTCTGATGATGTAACTACCTTGCCAAGAAGCGGGAATAATAATTTTTCTCTTTTCTCCGGTTGTCCGATGTTGCCTTCAAGAACAGCTAGAAAATTATTCAGCTTTTTATTTATTGATGAGATTAAATCCTCAAGTCTGCTTTGTTTGTTTTCCAAGACCGGAATAAGTTTCATTTCAGATAATTGTTTTAATAATTGTTCCGTTCTTGTCGGTTCGGAATAAAATGGCGAGTAAAAATCGAGTTTTGCTAAATACTCATCTATAAATTCAACGGCAAAAGCATCTATAAGATTAGCGTCATTGCAATGAAGAAGTTTTTCATAAAAAGAAAAAAGGACTAATACTTTTGGAAGTCCATTGATCTGTGGAAGGAAAGAAGAGAGCTCGGAACGAAGTTTTTCGATTTCTAGAAAATTCAAAACCTTTCTTAGGATAATTTTATTACAAGTTAAAGAAATATATTAGAAAAGCGAAGAAAGAAAATTTCTCGTGACGGTTGGGAAAAATTAAATTTGTTTTTTGGGCTAAAGCCCGGATTGTTTATGCTCGGGTTAACAAAAGGGAAAAAAGTTAGTGCTTTAGCCGCATATCCAGAATCGAGTATCCAGCATCCAGATTAGAACTCATTAATAATCCCAAAATGAATTTTGCTATATGTGATTAATTTCCTTGCCTGAGAGCGAAGCTAATGCTAAGAACATTTTTGTTATTTTATTATTTTCAAAATAGAATTCCATTATATTTGTTTTAAGAAAAATGGAGAAAAAATGACAATAACAAAAACAAAATCGCATATTAAGATTGCACGGAACGAATGGGAAAAATTGAAAAAGAATCCGGCAACAAGCGAAACTATTGAACTCCTAGAAGATATATCCGATTTAGAAAAAGCAAAGAAAGTTTCCGGGAAAAGCATTTCTTTAGAAGCATATCTTAAGAAACGTGGCTTATAAAATAAATATAAAGCCATCAGCTCTAAAAAATTTAGATTCTTTGCCCGATAAAGAGGTGAAGAAGATATCCATTCGTTTAATGCAATTAAAAGATGATCCGAGACCGATTGGTGTTCAAAAATTATCTGCTCAAGAAGGTTATCGAATTCGCTCCGGTAATTACAGAATTATATATGAAATCAATGATGAATCTGAAACTGTATTTATTTTCAGAATAAAACATCGAAAGGAAGCTTACAAATAATAATCACAGACACTTCTAAAATAATTGAATACATTAACAAGAAATTAAAACTTATTAATTATTCCAAAATGAATTTTACCTTCACTGAATGAATCTCCTTTAGCGAGAGCGAAACTTACAACGAGAACACCGAGTCCGGTTTCTATATTTAAACCGAATCCATAACCGATCTTAAAAGATGAATTCTCCGGTATGCTTTTTTGCCTGTCCCCATTGCGTAAAAAATATCCGCCGTCAAAAAATAAAAATACGAATGAACGGCGTGATAAAAGCAATCTGTATTCAAGATTAGACCACAAAATTCTATTTCCTTGAAACTGTTTTTCTCTGTAACCGCGCAGAGAATTTGTCCCGCCGAGAAAATAAAGATCGCTCAATTCAACATCATCACCTCGTAATTCTCTACCGTGAACTCCGAGTGCAGCAACTTGTCTGTTGAAAAACTGTTTGAAAAATACAAAATCAAATTCGAGCCGTTGTAATGTAACTTTAGTATTTGTGGTTGGAGTGATGAAATCAGCTGGACCGTTTATTTTTTTAGAAGTGTATGAATAAGTGTTGTTGAAAAATATTCCTTCGGTCGGCGAATAGAAATCGTCCCGTGTATCAATTCTCAAATTAACTCCGCTTGTAAATGCTGAAGAATTAAATACAGTAAATAGTTTCGAATTTTGTTCTGTAGGTATTGTTGATCGAACGGCGGCCAATACTGATGCTGATATTTCGCTTGTCGCAAGAAACTCCAAACGTCCTTCAAAATTTCTTTGAACATAAGTTGAGTCTTGTTTCCTCTGGAACAATCCGACTTCTAAGTTGAATGGAAATCCGAAAAGCCACGGCTCTAGATAACGCAGTTCTAACTCCTGCGAGTAACGGTTTTCCTGCTGCCATCGGAAAGAAGCAGCGCGTCCCGTACCAAAAAGATTTCTCAAGTTCACATTTACAAATCCGGTTAAGTAACCGCTCTCTTTATCATTCACTGCTGGAACATATCCGGCAATACCGTCAAAGAAATTTGTTTCTTTTTCTTTTACAGAAATTTTTAACACACCTTCTTTTTTAGAGTTAAAATAAAAATCCGGCTGTTCAACCGGTTCAAAAAAACGGAGACGATTTAATTTTTCGGGAACCGCATCAATATTTTTTTGAGAATATTCTTCTCCCGTGCGGATTTGAACTGCGCGTGTTATTACATAATCTTTTGTTTTATCATTGCCGGCAATTTCTATTTTATCTATTGTACTTTTTGTCCCGTCGTCCATACTTAAATAAAGATTTACAAAATGATTATTACTTGTCGAATCGTTGATAAATTCTACAGATTCAATTTTGACAGACGCAAAAGGAAATCCTTTGTTCTCGTAGTGATCTATAATTTCCGAGAAAACGGATTCAATGGTTGTTTTAATAAAAATTTCTTTTTCTAGCTGCGAGAGAATATTATTTACGATGACAGAATCTTTATCCGGACTACTGACATAGATCTTATTTATAAGAGTTGGAATCCCTTCGGTTATGTTTATTTTTAATAGTGTTTTTACAGAATCAATTTTTTCTGTAGAAATATTGTTGAAGGAAAAGTTATAATATCCGCGCTCATTCAGTGCAGAAGCGATTCGCGTCCTTAACGAATCTTCTATACCATTAAAATATTTTTGTCTGGGGGAAATATTTATCCAACTCAGATAATTATTTTCCGAAAAGATTTTTGCACCGCTGATTTCGATTTTGGATATTGTTTGAGAATATAGAATGGAATTAATTAAGGAATATAAAAGTAATGTCACTCTGAACGTAGTGAAGAGTCTCAATGCAAGATTGAATATGAGATTTTTCGCTTCGCTCAAAATGACAATGCCTCTTTAGTTATAATTGTTGTTTAATAATTCGGCGAGTCATCTATTAACTTCATTTTTTTACCGATTGTAGAAACTTTGACTTGCTCAATGTATGAATTCATTTCGTCAAAGGTAACATCGCACGTTGTAAGCTTTAATGCATTTGCAGCGCCGAGTGCAGTACCGATCTTTAAGAATTCATCGAACACGAGAGAATTCTCTAAACCATAAGCAATGCCGGCAACAAAAGCATCGCCGCTTCCGGTTGCATCAATTACATTTACTTTCGGCGGATCAACTTTATAATTGAAATCAAATTTTTCTGCATAAAGAGAATTTGCACCGTCGCTCAAAAACATCAACTTAATATTCTTTGCATAAAGCTGATGTAAATACTCAAGTTTTTCTTTTTCATCACGGAGAGCAATGCCGAGCGATCTCTCAACTTCATCAACATTGTTGTGAATTACAGTCGGGCTTGCATTTATGCAATTCATTAAATGAGAACCATAAGTATCAAGTACGGAAATTTTATCGTACCGGTTTGCAAGTTCAATTCCATATGGGAAAATATCATCGGTTGTTTTGCATGGTGAACTTCCGGCAAAAACTACGATAGAACAATTCTGAATCATCTTATCAAGTTTATGTTTGAAGTCCGCAGCTTCTTCGACAGTGATATTGTTATTTAAGCCGAAGTAAGTGGTAAGACGATTATTTTTTTCTTCAATTATTAAATCAGCGGATCGTGTTTCGGATTTTGTAGAGACAACGGTAAAATCAATTTTATCTTGTGTGAGGCAGTGGCGCAAAATCTTTCCGTTGTTTCCGCCAAGAAATGTTAGTGCAGAATTCTTTTCGCCAAGAAAATTTAATTGGTTGCTTACATTGATTCCTTTGCCGCCGGATGTGAAAAATTCTTTTTCGGAACGGTTCGATTTTCCAAGTTCAACGGAATCAAAAAATAATCTTCGTTCCAATAAAGGATTTAATGTTACAGTGAGAATCATTTTTATAGTGTAGAGCGCAGAATGCAGAATGATAAATAGATATTCTACACTCTGCACTCTACGTTCCGCGTTAAAAATTACGGTCTAAATCCGGGCCATCTGCTGTAATCGGGATTTACTAATCGGTAATTACCAAATCCTGTTTGATCAGAAAAAAAGAAACTTCTGTTCAGCTCATAATAATCCCAAATCTCATAAGGTTTAGTATTTGAATCCAGCGGATGTCTTTCAACACTGCTTGGCGGACCGAAAGTAATGAAGATCATTCCCATATCTGAACGCCATCCTTCTCCCAATCCTTTAAAATGTTTGTTTGCATAATCAACACGGCGGAAATATTCATATAGTATCGGGTTATCATCAATTTTTGAACTTGGTTTTTTCTTCTCCCAAAACGAAAGAAACCGTTCTAGTTTTTCAGCGTAGCTTTTTGCTTCCTTTATGAAATCTAATTCTTCGGGAGAAGCTATGTAAACTATTTGTTCAACCGCTTTATCAAGATTTGTAATAACTAATGGAACGCCGTGAATTTTTGAAAATATTTTTTTCTCCACCGAAGTAATTATTTTCCAATCATCGTCTTTTATTACTGCATTAAGAAGATATCCTCCGACTGAAAAACTTACATTGTTAATTGTATGTTTTATCAAATTTGTCCCGGGATTTACCGTTAAATGTTCCATCTGTTTGAATGATGTACTCTTTTTAAGATCGTCCAATGAGTATTCAATATTGATATCGCGTGTTTTGTCGGAGTAAATTTCAAAATAGAGAGAAACAGAAGTACTTCTATTAGTTACGGAAGCGGTAACATTTGGAATAATTTTTTCGCCTGTTGAATCCTTGACATATTCTGCAACTAACATCAAATCGCTTACGCCTAATGAATCGGAAATTTGTTTAACTATTAGAGGGATTTCTTTTGATGAAGCGGATCTTGAATCGGAATCTTCTACAATACATTTAACAAAATACTTTCCCGGATTGAGATCATAAGTTTTGTAGCTAAGATTAAAATTCTCGCTTGAAAGTGTTTGTTTGAAATCGGTTGTCTTTACTCTTTCTTTCCAATTCCGTTCGAAAATAATATTCATTTTACTTTCATCTGTAAATGACAATGTAATATTATAGTTAGCATAAAAGCCGTCATCTTTCTTAACGAATTGAATGCTTGAATAAGGAACTTGAACGAAGAAATCCATTCGTGTTTTATTGGGAATACTGCTTTTGAATCCTCCGGCATCTACCGAAAAACTTATTGCATTGCCGCTATTCATACTTGTGGAATATTCAACCTGTGCAAGCAAAATAGGAGCAATGAGCATCATAACGAATAATATTTTTTTCACAATTTATACTCCTTTATACTTAATCAAGTTACCAAATAAATCATACTCATTGCAATCGTAAATTTCAATGTGATAAAATTCTCCGATCTTTAGTGTATTGCTTTTTGCATCTATTAAAATTTCGCCGTCTACTTCAGGTGCATCGCGCCCGGAACGTCCTACATAGTAATCATTATCCAGCGAATCAATAAGAACTTTCATTCTCTTTCCAATAAAAGACCGGTTCTTTTCTTCCGATATTTCTTTTTGAATCTCCATCAATACTGCTTTACGTTCTTCTTTGATTTCTTGAGAAACCGGGTCGCCAAGAATAAAACTTGGAGTATTCTCTTCAATCGAATAAGTAAAAACACCCAGCCGATCAAACCTTATATCCCGGATAAAATTACAAAGTTCCGCAAACTCTTTTTCGGTTTCATTAGGATAACCGACTATGAAAGTTGTTCGCAAAGAGAGATCAGGAATTCTATCTTTTAGAGTGTATAAAAGTTCCTTAGTTCTACGTTGCGTTATACAGCGTCTCATAGATTTTAAGACCGTATCAGAAATATGCTGGAGCGGTACATCAATATATTTGCAAATTCTGGGATTGTTCACCATTTCATTCATAAGATCATCGGGGAAGTGAGACGGATAAACATAAAGCAACCGGATCCATTCTATGTCGTTAATTTTTGAAAGCTTGTTCATTAACTCGGCAAGATTTCTTTTTCCATAAAGATCAATTCCGTAGTCTGTTGTATCCTGACCGATGAGTATTAATTCTTTCACACCTTGACGAACGAGAGATTCTGCTTCTGCAAGAAGTTGATCCATCGGCTTTGTTTTATGAAGTCCGCGCATTAAAGGTATGGCACAAAACGAACATGGATTATCGCATCCTTCCGAGATTTTCAGATAAGCAAAATGTTTTGGTGTTGTAATTATTCTTTCGCCGAGGAGTTCATATTTTAGGTTGCCGCCGAACTCACGCACAATTCCTTCGTATGCTTCTGTACCAAAGAAAGAATCCACTTCAGGAATTTCATTTCGCAGATCGTTCATGTAGCGTTCGGAAAGACATCCGGCAACAACAACTTTTTTTAATTTTCCTTTTTTCTTTAACTCAATTGCAGATAGAATGGTATTTACGGATTCTTCTTTAGCCGCGTCTATAAATCCGCATGTGTTTATTACAACTGAGTCTGCTTGATTAGGATCATCAGTAAGATCAAACTTATTAAGTTTAAGCTGGCTCATCAATCGTTCGGAATCAACCGTGTTCTTTGAACAGCCGAGTGTTATAATGGAAATTTTATTTTCGCTCATAAACAAAAAATCTTTCTCTTACTCTTAATCTTACTTGAAAAAAGTAAGAGAACGAGTAAGAGCAACAAAGTGATAATCTTATTATCGAATAAGTGATAGGTAAAGATAAACAACAGGCGCTGTGAATAGTAACGAATCAAACCGATCGAGAATTCCGCCGTGTCCCGGTATTATCGAAGATGAATCTTTAACGTGAGCATCACGCTTGATTAAACTTTCTATTAAATCACCAATCTGCCCAAAGATGCCGACTATAAATCCAATAATGATCACATCTTTCAATTCCATGAAATCTAAAATGAATTCATGGGCGGCTATCATTCCGGCAACAGCAAAAACAAAACCGGCAACTGCACCTTCCCAACTTTTATTAGGACTAACGCGCAGAAACAATTTATGTTTTCCGTAAGCAGATCCGATGAAATATGCGGCTGAATCGCAGATCCAAATTGATGCAAGAATCGAGATAATTAAATATCCTCCTTGAGGATATGTAAAAACGGAATCCTTGTAAAACTCACGCAGGTCAATTATTGCGGCTGATAAAATTCCAATATAAAAAATTCCGAAAAGTGTTGACCCGATATTTGAAACAGCCGAGTCTTTATTCCTGAATAATTCAAAAAGCAAAAGTAAAACTGTAATCAATAATAATAGTAGATGGTAATCAATAACAGGTTTGTACTCGTTTACAATTATCACAGCAACGGAAAGATAACCGATCAATTTGTTTGTGTAGCTGTGTTTGTTTCGCATCATCCGGGTAAATTCAAAATAAGAGACCAAACCGATGGCAAGCACAAGAATTAAAAACGGAATTTTTCCGACAAGACTTAAAACTACAAGCAGCGGAATTCCGATAAGGCCAACAATAACACGCGTAGATAAATTACCTAATTTTTTTGCCATCTATTCCTCGTCGTCAGATTTGCTTTCAAAGATATCGTTTATGATTTGTAAAGCTTCATCGGCATCTTTTCTTTTAACAAGTAATTTTATCGGGGAGACTTCGCCTAAATACAAATAGCTTCTGTCTTTTTGCGAAATAATAATTGAATCTATCTCTGCACCGATTAGATTTGCTTTCAGCATTTCGGTTTCTATAAGATCATTCCCTGTGTAAACAATAACCCAATCTTTTGGATGAATTAAATTTCCTTCAAACTCGTCAACGGGGATAAGATCAATTCTGCAATCCGAACAAACTTTAATACCGTCTACATATTCGCATTCACATTTTGGACAAATCATAACTCCTCCGAATGCTTAGGTAATAATTTATGATAATTCATCTTCACAAAAGTAATATAAGAGAAGAAGAGGATCGAAAAAATAATTAAGCTGATAAGCTGGGGGAAAACGTTATCATTTTTTGTTGCCGATGTATTTATTAATTCTTCTTTGCCTAGAATTAAAAATGCTAAGACTGCTATGAAATTATTAAAGAAGTGAAGTGTCATCGGGACAAAAATAGAATTGCTTGCATAAGCAGCATAGCCGAAATAAACTCCAAGTGCTATTAGAGCTATCAATCCGTACGGATTAAAGTGATACAATCCGAAAAATATTCCTGTGATCAAAATACTCCAAATGGGTTTTAGTCTTTGCTCAAAACTTTTTTGAACGAATCCGCGGAAAAAAGTTTCTTCACAAAGAGCCGGAATGACTGCAACGACAAAAATTATAAAGGACGATTCAAACACAGAGTTGGAAGTAAGCAGATTGCCGTATGTTTTTTCAATTAAAGCGTCTAATTGATCAAGTGAGTTCATTATGCTCTTTACGAATGGGCTGAATGCCGCAAGTCTTTGCAGCAAGAAATTTTGTATATAAAGAAAATTTTGAAGTAAGGGCGTTAGAAGAATTAATCCAAGAACAAAAGCGCCGATCTCTTTGAATGACGGGAAACGCATTCTTAGAATTATAGAAATATTATCCCGGTAAACATATTTTGCCAGAACTAAAGTAGGAAGAAGCATTAAAAGAATTTGTCCGCCCATTGTAAGCAGACGGAGCGCATTAACATCTGCTTTCTCAAAATTAAGTCCGAAGATGGCTATCATAAGCAAAGCTCCGCCAAATTGGTAAAGCAGAAAAATTCCGATCAATGCAATAAAAGCCGCTGAGATAGGAGACATTGTGGAGAACAGTTTTATCTCTTCGTGCTTTTCTTCTTCAGATCCTTGCTGATTTTGATATTCTTCATTCATGATGATTCCAAATTATAAAAAAGGTGAGAGAGTTGCTTAAGATTACTTCCTCTTCGCCTTCAATTCGCCTGCAAGTCCCGTGTAACCGCTTAATTCAGCATCAATAGAACCGACAAGAACTTTTGTTTTTACTTTGACCGGAATTTTTAAGTCGTCGTTTGTTAACCAAACAACAATGCTTCCTTCGCTCTTAAAAAGTCCTCCTTCTTGAACGAGCGGTTCTAAAATTATGCAGTCAAATTTTCCGGCTTTAACGGAAACAGTTTCTTTCCCTTTGTAAAGAATAGCAAGCGGATAAGTTTTATCTTTATAAAAATTTTCCAGATGAACTTTATCGCCGACTTTCATTTTTGAATAGTCGAAAGTGCGTGCGAGATATAAAGCTGAAACAATATCATGTACATATTTGGGTATGTCGTAAGATCCTTCAGAAGTTTTTGCTTTGCCTTTACGCTGATCGAAGAACGCCGAAAAATCACGCGAGTAACCGCCTTCACGAATATGTTGTTCAAAGCGCCACGGAAAAATTCCTTCAACATCAATGTAGGTCTCATAATGATCGCGCACTTTATAGAAAGGATCGAATGCAGAAACAGAACTGACATTGAACACAACATTATAAACATCGCGTCCGGCAAGTTTAACGATCTTTGGAATTGAATATTCCGCAATACCCGCTGTAACAAAACCGTAATTCACCTCGAAGGTTAATTTCTCACCAAGCTTAAAAGCTTTGTTCTCAATTTTTCTGAATTCCTGCTTCGACTCGTCGAAGGCGAGGCGAGCAGATTTGGTTTGAGCTTGAGAATCAAAAGCGAGTAAGAGAAAGAGTAAGAGTAAGATTTCTTTTTTTAAGTTCTTTCTCTTACTCTTAATCTTTCTCATTGTCTCGTGGTTCATTATTTCTTCAACGATAGTTTTTTGAGAATATTTTTAATTGCGGCAACAACGTCTTCTGTTTTTATACTATCCATGCAATTTATTTTCTCACATTGTTTGCGTGTACAGTTTGTGCAGTCAATATCCGGTGTAAAAATATTTTTTTTATTTGTATACGGTCCCCATCGTTTTGCAGAAACAGCGGCAAATTTCGGATAAAACCCGATAACATTTTTACCAAGAGCCGCCGCAATATGAATAGGTCCGGTAGAATTTGCTATCATTACTTTACATTGATTTATCAAAGCGATCAATTCACTCAAGTTGTATTTTCCCGCAAGATTTATTATTGATTTATCTACAACCAGCGATTGACAAAGTTCCTTCTCAGCAGTTGTGCCTGTGATTAATATCTCGACTTCTTCTCCGGAAAAATTATTAACGATCTCTTTCATTTTTGAAATTGGAAGATCAACTGCACTGCCGCCGCTTCCGGGATGAACGATTACAATCTGTTTTGAAAAATTTATTCCTAAATCATTTAAATCTTTTTTTACTCTCTCTTCGTCTTGAATTGATGGAGTAATTCCATACAAGACATTCTCTTCAGTTACTTTCTCATCAATCCCCAACTGCTGAAGTAGATGCACGTTATATTCAAGTTCGTGGTACTCGCCGTATTTTCTGTGCTCATAATTTTTTTTATTGAAAAGAAAAGAATACCAGCGGTAACCGGTTCCGATGCGGGTTTTTATATTTGAAAGAAAAAGAATCAATGCAATAGGATAAGTCGGATAAGCAATGATGCAGACATCAAATCTGTTCTTTAAAAGTTGAACATTTTCTTTTACGGAAGGTCTTCCTTCAACTTCTTTTATCGTAATTACTTCATCTATGTTCGGATTATTAACAGCAAGAGGTTTTGTGTATTCACGTAAAAGAAAAGATACTTTACATTCCGGAAAATGTTTTTTAATGATAGCGGCTAACGGAAGTGACAGGACAACATCGCCGATACGGTCTGTTCTAACAATTAAAATATTTTTCGGCTGATTCATTTACGCGATAAGAAAGAATTATTTTTGATATAATACCTCCACGGCAAATCTACAGATTTTTTAATGCCGATTCTTGTAGAAGCCGCAATTTTATTCTCGCTTAGTTTTGGTGAATCGAGTATAAAGATTTCTTTTCCAGTAAGATCCGTTCCGTTCTCACTTCGCGCTATACCAAAAGCCCGGCAAATTTTTGCAGGTCCATTTGTAAGATCTTTCAACTCCACAGCAGAGATATTTTTTTTCTTGAAGCGATTAATTGTCATTAACTCTAAACCATTCACGGGTTCAACCGCGCGCAATAAAACAGCATTGCCGTCATTTAATTTTCCCGCTACAACATTAGAGCAGAAGTGCATTCCGTATGTGAAATAAACATAGAGGAAACCGCCTTCGTTGAACATTACTTCATTCCGTTTTGTCTTTCCGCCGAAAGTGTGTGCGGCTTCGTCAATCGAACCTTCGTAAGCTTCAACTTCAACAATTTTTCCAATTAGATGTTTACGCCCGATCTTTCTGACTAATAATTTACCAAGCAGTTCTTTTGCAACGATGTGAACATCACGCGTGTAAAATTTTCTCGGAAGTTTTTTTTGCGGTTTCATTTATTAAGCGGAATAAAACAGTTGTAAATCATTCCAGAAGAGATTTAAGATCGGCAATTTTTTGGAGATAGAAATCAGCTTTTTCCGGTTTTAACTCGAGCAGTTCTTCGTATATGGAAATTGCTTCCTGGTAATTCTTTTGGGCGAGAAAGATTTCCGCCATAGTATCGGAAACGATCCGTTTAATTTTTACTTCAGGTGTAGAAAATTCCGACATTGATTCGCCCATTCCTTTCGGGATAATTTTAGCTTTGCTTAATCTTTCCGCAAGTATATCAAGTTTGTCTTCTAGGTTTTCAAATTCATCTTCAACTTTTTCTCCTTTCTTTTCGGTTAGGAATGCAGGACGTTTTGCATCGCTCAATGAATTTCTTTCGGCAATAATGTCTGAAATTTTTTTCAGATAGAATTCAAGAGTATCAGGTGAACCAAGAAGCTCGCTTCCAATTATTGCATTGCTTCTTGCTTCTTCTTCTTTTCCGGCATAAGCATTTGCAAGTGCAAGCAGTAAATAGGGAGTTGGATAATGTGAATGCCGTTCCAAACCGGTTTCAAGGATTTTGATTGCATCTAAAATATTAGCGCTTTCCATTTCGGAAGCTGCAACGCGTGCAAAAAGAGGAGAACTGTTATTGAATTCGAAGATCAACTTGATCTTATCTGTAGTTAGATCTCTTTCGGTTCTATTCACTATGCTAACCGCTCTTTTTTTGTAAATCCTTGTTTTAAAGACATTATAGAAACTGTAGCGAATCCGATAAAGAACATCAGTTGAAAAGGTAATGCAGCAATTTCCATAAAATATATTGCAGCACCAACCCCGATTAAACAATAACATGCAAGCAACAGCTCAATATATGTTGACGCTTGAATTTTTGTTTTTGCTAAATATTTGTTTTTTATAGTTGACTGATCACTTTTCTTTTCAACATTGAATTTAGGAGTACGGACGAATTCGCTTTTTCTGCTCATTAATCCTTCTATAACCGCACGTGTATTGTTAAGTGCAAAACCCATACTTCCAGCCATGAAAAGAGGAAAGAGAGCGATCTTTTTTCTCCAATCAGTATGAACATCTTTCTGTGAGAACAAGTAAAACAAAAATGTACTTATGAACGCTACAACAAAAATTGCCATGAAATTGAAGAAGTTCCAATACGGGCCGGCGTTCTTAATAAAGATAAGCGGAACATTTAAAATTCCGGCAAGAAGAGTAAATGGAAAAACCAAATTGTTGGTTAAATTAAATGTTGCCTGCAGTTTTACTCGAAGCGGAATTTTTCCTTTCCATACCATCGGAAGTAATTTCATCCCTGTTTCAATTGCGCCTTTAGTCCAGCGGAATTGTTGAGCTTTAAGTGCATTCATTTCTACAGGAAGTTCTGCCGGAGTTGTAAAATCGCGGAGGTAAATAAATTTCCATCCTTTTAGCTGAGCGCGGTAACTTAGATCTAAATCTTCGGTTAATGTATCTGCGTGCCAATTGCCCGCATCTTCAATACACTCTTTAAGCCAAACACCGCCGGTGCCGTTAAACTGAATAAAGAATCCGGCTTTGTTGCGAACAGTTTGTTCAATTACAAAATGTCCGTCAAGAGCGAGTGCCTGTATCTTTGTTAGAATCGAATAGTCCTGGTTAAGATGTTCCCATCGAGTTTGAACCAAGCCGATCTTATCATTCGTAAAATATTTTAAAGTCTTTCGTAAGAAATCAACTTTAGGGATAAAATCTGCATCGAAGATTGCAACATATTTTCCTTTGGCAAATTTCAATCCTTCTTTAAGCGCACCTGCTTTGAAACCATTACGATTAGTTCGGCGTACGTGCTGAATATCGAAACCTTCATCTTGTTTTTGTTTAACTGCTTTTGCAACAACATCAACCGTTTCATCAGTTGAATCATCAAGAACTTGAATTTCTAATTTATCTTTCGGGTAATCTATTTCACAGATGGCGTTGATCAATCTTTCCGCTACATACATTTCGTTGTACATCGGCAGTTGAATTGTAACCAGGTCTTCATCGTGTGTTTCTTTTTGTAGAGGAATGTTCTTTCTGTATTTATGATGATAGAAAATCATTACGAACCCATGACTTCCGAAAATCAATATTATACATAGAGAAATGATGTAAGTAAAAAGAATTATTTCATCAAAGATCATTATATAACCTGTAATTAATCGAAAAAATTCCTCCAAGCTTGTCTACCGACAGGCAGGCTTACTTCGAGGTTATAATTTTATAACGAAGGTCGATTATTAAATACTTCGACCGAGTTTTTAAAAGCCCTTCCCTTTGGGAAGGGTAGGGATGGGCTTTTAATTACCAATTTGAAACTACTCCCAGCAAAATATCTTCTGTAATTCTTTCGATCGCTTTATCAATTGCTTGCTTACGTACAGTAGTAATATCACCGCCGACTGTATAATCGCCATAATTAGAAAAATTTCTATCGAAGATTTGCTGTTTCTTAACTAAATCTTTATAAACAACGCGAACGCTGATTGTGATTCTTCTGGTTGTAACTTTTTCTCCGCCGGAAACGACAGTCGGTGCATCGCTAAGAGCCGTAACTGTACCTTCTAATAAGGCATTGGAATTCACCCGATCACTCACAAGCAGAGTATTATCATTAATAAATTTTTGAATTAGCTGCTTGGTTAATTTTTGGTTTAAGTCGAATTCTCCTGATCCGCTTTTATCGGAAAAAATAGGAATCGAAATTGTTTTTAAATGCGAAGGAACAGATGCACCCGAAAATGAATAACTGCACGCTGTTAATCCTAACAGAAAAATTCCAACAAGAAACAAAATTATGTAACGAAGAAATTTAATCGAGACCATAATCCTTCAGCTTTCTATATAAAGTCCGTTCGCTAATGCCAAGCAGCTTTGCAGCTTTTCTTTTATTGTGTTTTGTGAAATTAACAGCATTGATGATAGCTTGTTTTTCTATTGCATCGAGTGCAACAATTTCGTTTGGATTAATATTGATCGGAGCGACAGATTCTTCATTCTGATTTTTTGCTGCGATCTGTTTCAAATCCATCAGATCTTTTTTGATTTCAATTAAAGCTCGGTAGACCATTTCTCTATCAAGTGATTCCGCAGAACGATTGATGTGTACCGGTAAGTATCTGAAATCATCTTCCGATCTGGTTTCATTCAGTAAAGGAGTAAAGTTTTCAACATCTAAAATACCGTTTCTACTAAGAGCAATTGCTGTTTCAATAACATTTTTAAGTTCGCGGATGTTACCCGGCCAGTTGTATTTAACAAGAAGTTGTTCGGCTTCCTTTGTTATTCTCGGCGCCGTCCTTCTATTATTATAGGAATAGTTTTTTAAAAAATGACCGACCAATTCCAGAATATCTCCACGCCTGCTTCGCAGCGGCGGAATATTTAATGAAACTGCTTTTAATCTGAAATAAAGATCGTTACGGAATTTTTTTGTATCAACCTCATGCTGAAGGTCTTTATTTGTAGCAGTTATTATTCTAACATCAACTTTAGTAACCGTCTCGCTTCCAATACGCATAAATTCTTTTGCTTCAAGAACACGTAATAATTTCACTTGAGTTGTGAACGGCATTTCTGCAATCTCATCGAGAAAAAGTGTGCCTTCATCAGCTATTTCGAAATATCCCTTTCGGTCATCAATAGCTCCTGTGAACGAACCCTTTTTGTGACCGAACAATTCACTTTCCAAAATTCCTTCCGGAATTGCACCGCAATTTACACTAACCAATTCTTTACCGGAGCGATTACTATAACCATGGATCGCACGCGCAAAAATTTCTTTACCTACGCCGCTTTCACCGGTTATAAGAATTGAAATATCGGATTGTGCAACTTGCATAGTAATATCAACAAGATCGCAAATCTCCTGCGACTTACCGATGATACCGAATTTTTTCTGGAATTCTTCTACTTTCATTATCTATTATATAGTCAGAATAATTGCACTTTTAAAATAAGTGTTTTTAGAACAACTTAAATGAATTTGTCTGGTTCTAATAAGTTTATAATGATCTACTTGTTAATAGGAACGGTTCTTCCTTTGAGGTTGAATTTTTTTTCAAGAAGAACTAGAACAGATTTAGATTCATCTTCTGTAGTAAAGCGCCCAACATTGACAACATTAAGAATACTGCCGCCGATATCTTTTGTTGTAATCTCGGTAAAATAATTCTCGCGCTTTAATTGTTCGCTCAATCTTTTAGCATTCTCAAGATTCAAAAATGCGCCGGCTTGTATTGTAAAATTATAATTCTTGGTTTCCGTCTTTTCTGGTTGAATAGGTTTAGAAGGAGTAACAATTGGTTGAGATGGTTGTTCCTCAATATCGGGAATTTTTCTATCCGCAGTTTTAATGTAAGCTGATGCAGGAAAATCTTTTTTTAACCTGTCTAAATATGTCTCTGCTTTTCTATAATATCCGAGAGAGTAGTAATAGGAGAATATACGATATATAACCGCATCAGTATATTTGCTGTCGGGATATTTTTCTAATACGGTAGAATATTTTTTAAGTGCTTCCTCGCCGTCTTTTGTTAGAACCGCATCAAGAAAAATTACGGAAGGATCATTTGCGTTTTTTGTTTTTAGATCGCGTAAAATTGTTTCTGCTGATTTAATATTTCCATTTTCAATTTGCTGAAGTGCAGGAACGATATCAACTTCTTGAGAAAGTATTTGAGATGAAGCGACAAGGATTATTAATAGAAATTTCTTCATAGTAATAGCACACAGATGACACTGATTAAACAGATTTCCGCAGATTAGAATTAGAAAATATCTTTCGGCGTATTTCCGGTTTTTTCCCGAAATTAAAAAGTAATCCAACTTCTATTTCAGTTGCTTTTAAATAGTTAATCAATTGTAATTCATGCTCTTCAATTAGACTTTCAGCCGCTTTTAATTCTAATTCATATTTCAATGCATTTTCGTAAACCTTTTCAAGAAATCCAAAGCCTAATGAATTATAAACTTTATAAAATGCTTTAATAATTTTAGAGGTTAATTCTTTATGTAAATATTCTTCCATTGCTTTATCTGTGTCGATCAGTTAAACCTGCGTTATCTGCGTGCTATTAGTTTCTCGTGCAAAGGTACAACAGTTTCTAAAAAATCTGCAAACAAAGTTGCAGATGTAGCGCGGTTTATTATCACTTTTACATAATCACCTACAACTATTTCATCATTCTTCGGTAACACAGCTATTTTATTCGTATCTGTCCTACCGGCAAGAAAATCATCCGATTTTTTACTGCTGCCTTCAACAAGAATGATTTTCTCCGTTCCAATTTCCGACTGGTTTATTTCGAAAGAAATTTTATGCTGAAGATCAATAATATCGTTGAGCCGTTTGGCTTTTACTTCTTCAGAAACATCATCGATCATATCAAATGCTTTAGTCCCTTCGCGAGGTGAATACTTAAACATAAACGCTCCATCGTAACGAACTTTTTGGATAACATCAAGTGTCATCAAATGATCTTCAATTGTTTCACCAGGGAAACCGGCAATGATATCGGTTGAAAAACTTACACCTGGAATTATTGTGCGAGCTTTTTCAATTAAGTTAAGGTAATGTTCTATTGTATAAGTTCTGTTCATCAATTCAAGAATTCTATTAGAACCGGATTGAACGGGCAGATGAATGTAATTGCAGATGTTCTGATGTTCGGCAATTGTGTATAGAAGTTTGTCGGATAAATCTTGCGGATGAGAAGTTGTGAATCGAATGCGAATTGAATCATCTACTTTTGCCGAAGCTGCGAGTAGATCGGCAAAATCATTTCCGTTATCGGAATAAGAATTTACATTTTGCCCGAGAAGAGTTACTTCACGGAATCCTCTTGCTGAAAGTTGCTTTATTTCTTCAACAATTGATCCTAACGAGCGGCTTCGCTCTCGTCCTCTGGTGAATGGAACAACACAGAATGTGCAAAATTTATCGCAGCCGCGCATAACTGATATCCATGCATTCAATCCGTCTTCCCGATACGGAATAATATCATCATAAGTTTCAGTGCGGGAAAGTTTAACTCCGATTCCTTTTTCTCCGCCGAAAGCAGAATCAATAAATTCTGGTAATCGTCTGTATTCATCCGGACCAACAACAAGATCAACAATTTTTTTCTCTTCGATCAGATTTTTTCGAAGACGTTCTGCCATACATCCTAATATACCAATCACTGTTCCGGCTTTTCTTCTTTTGATACCGCGTAGATGTTCAAGACGGGAATAAATTTTCTGCTCGGCATTATCGCGTATGCTGCATGTGTTAAGAAGAATTACATTGGCATCATCAATTTCTTTTACCAATTCATATCCTTGATTTTTCAAAATGCCCATTACCAATTGGGTATCGGCAAAATTCATTTGGCAGCCGTATGTTTCGATATATATTTTATTTTTTATCATATCTATTTCTTGATCTTGATAGAAACACATCCAATAAAACGGGGGTGAAAAGTTATAAAGATTGGGTTAGATTTACAATATTAATAACCTAATAGCACACAGATAACGCAGATAGTAAAACACAACCTACAAGCCTGCCTGTCGGCAGACAGGGTTGACACATCGTTGGCGGTATTATAACTTAAAGGTTGCTTACCGAAGCGCCATCAGTGTTCTATTTATTTCTTATCTTTAACTGAAAGAATTATTACTCAAGAAAAAAATTTATGGATATCAATCAACTTAAAAAACTTGCGGCGGAAAAAGCAGTAGAAGAAATTTCATCGGGAATGGTAATAGGACTTGGTTCCGGCAGTACTGTCCAATTTGCATTAGAAAAAATTTCTGAAAAAATAAAAAATGGTAAACTTAAAAATATTGTCGGTATTCCGAGTTCTTCAAAAACTGAAAAGGAAGCAATTCGTCTCGGAATTCCGCTTATGACACTAAATGAAGTGGTAAAACGGGAAACGGGAAACGGGAAACGGAAGTCAGAAGTAAGAAATCAGAAACCTGTCCTGAGCACTAGCGAAGGATCAGCATCCAGTATCCAGCATCCAGTATCCAGTATCATTGATCTTACAATTGATGGTGCTGATGAGTTTGATGATAATCTCAATCTTATAAAAGGCGGCGGCGGCGCACTATTACGTGAAAAAATATTGGCACAAGCAAGCAAAAGATTGATCATCATAGCAGATGAAACAAAGTTATCAAAACATCTTGGAACAAAATGGCCGGTTCCTATTGAAGTGTTTAAATTCTCTGTTGGTGCAGAACAAAAATTTTTAGAATCTCTCAATGCTAAAGTTGAACTAAGAAAAAATTCCGATGGATCAAATTATATAACCGATGAAAACAATTTTATTCTTGATGCTGACTTTGGCGAAATAAAAAACGTGAAATATCTTTCGGATAAATTAAATGATCGAGCAGGGATAGCTGGACATGGATTGTTTGTCGGGTTAACAGATCAAGTTATTTGTGCGATGAGTAACGGGGAAATCAGAAGTAAGAATTCAGAATTCAGAAATAAGAAGTAAGTAGTGAGAAGTAAGAAATCAGCAATCGTAAATCATCAATCACGTCTCCATTTTCCCTCATCCATTTCCCATCACCCATCACCCATTTGCCTAAGTATTATTTATTTTGAAACTCTATATTATTATATTCTACTTAATAAAATAATATACAAAGTGGAAAAGCAAGATTATATCGAGTATTGGATAAAAACTTCGGAGTATGATTTATCTTCTATGGAAAGTAATTTCCAGACAGGTAAGTATGATTGGGCTCTTTTTATTGGACATCTTGCTTTGGAAAAGATTCTGAAGGCAATGTGGGTTAAAAATAACGAAAGCAACATTCCCACTAAAACTCACAACCTGTTAAAAATTTCTGAAGAAGCAAAATTAGAGTTTCAAGAAGAAGATATATTATTCCTGAACCGTGCTACTAATTTTTATCTTGAGACAAGATACCCTGATTATAAAATGGATTTTTACAAGGGGTGTACAAAGGAATTTACAGAAGAAAATATTAAAAAGATTAAAGAGCTTTTCCAATGTATCAGAAAGAAGATGTAAATAAAATAATTCAAAGATTTATTTCTTTGGTTTCTCAGGAATTCCCTGTAAAGACTCTTTATTTATTTGGATCCTATGCTAAGGGAAATGCCGGTGATTGCAGTGATATTGATATTGCTGTTGTGTCTGATAAATTCGAAGGTCGAAGGTTCTGGGATAGAGAAAAGTTAGGCAAATATGTAATTAAATCTTCGTTCGACCTTGAAGTTCATCCGTTTAAGACTGAGGATTTTACTGACGACAACCCCTTCGTAAAAGAAATACTTGAGACAGGACAAAAAATAGTCTAAACGGTTTTAATGTAGTAATTTAGAATTCAGAAACCTGTCCTGAGCGCCAGCGAAGGATCACAATTCATCCATCACCCATCACCCATCATCCCTCACCCATTTTCCAGTATCCAGAATCAAGTATCAAGAATCCAGCAGCAATTCAGAAATGAAGTAGGTAGTATGAAGTGAGTAAGAAGTGTCAGTCGTTGTAGTTGAATTGTGAGGGATTGAGAGTTTTGCAAGTTTCCTGGGAATTTTTATTTTGGCAGCATTTTTTTTATATTATTATCAAACTATTTAAGGAATTTATTATGGAAGTTACAGCCAATATTAATTTGAGGATAGATGATCTGGCAAGTGTGATAGCAAACTTATCTAAAGAGGAATTAAAGATTCTCGAGGCAAGATTAAGTAAAGAAGATAATATCTTAAAGAGGCGGCTTAACGATGTAAAAAATAAAAAGGTTAAACTGCTCTCGCGAGAACAGGTATTTTCTAATTTATAATATGCACCAAGCAGCATTCCATCCGGCATTCAAACGAGATATAAAAAATCTGCCCACGCATCTTTTAGATAAATTGAATAAGAGTATTGATGAAGTTCTAATTAATCCGTTTAGATTTGATCGGCTAAAAGGAGAATTAAGAGAAATCTCTAAAACTAAAATCCGTCATTTAGGCGTTGAATACCGGCTTGCATTTTATATTCAAAAGGAAATAGTAGTATTTCTTATGTTCAGTACTCGGGAAAATTTTTACGATTATCTTAGAAGGAGAATGAGGTAGTTAGTGAATAGTGAAGCCCAAGAAGTGGCAAGAAACAAGTAATAAGAAATCAGAAATCAGAATGTAGAGTGTAGAATGCAGAATTCAGAATTCGTAAATCAGCAAGCGTAAATCACAATTCAACCATCAACCATCACAATTCATCCATCAACCATCAACCAGCACAATTCTCGTTTCCCGACCCTTACGCGGTTGCTATGGCGGATAATCAGCCATAAACCGGTTGATTATCAGCTGCATAATAACTAATTTCATGCGGTTAAAAAGGGATTCAATTATGATCGAAAGAAAAATAAAAGCTCCACTCAAAGATGCATTAACCGATAGCCCGGTAGTACTATTACATGGTGCACGCCAAACAGGGAAGAGCACTTTGATTCAGAGCTTAATTGAAAAAGAATACGATGCTGAATACATAACCTTGGATGATTCAAGATTTCTTTCTGCAGCTATTAGTAATCCAGGTGGATTCTTAGAATCTTTTGATAGTAATCTTGCTATTGATGAAGTACAGCGTGCAACTGGTTTATTACCTGAAATAAAAAAGATAGTTGATAAGAATCGTATACCGGGTAAATTTATCCTGACTGGTTCAGCAAATGTTTTGTTAGTTCCAAAAGTAGCAGAATCATTAGCCGGAAGAGTGGAAATACTAAATTTGTTTCCCTTTTCACAAAATGAATTGAATCAAAGTGAATTTAATTTAGTTGATATTTTATTTGACGAAAAAATTAAGCTGCCTGGTAAATCTAATAAATCGAAAGTATTGATAGATAGAATCATACTTGGCGGCTATCCGGAAGTTCAAACGAGAAAAACAACTGAAAGAAGAAATGCCTGGTTTAATTCATACATTACTTCTA
>Ga0082335_1002286_pt1 | contig 36443 bp, 29 predicted proteins | sample Subgrocontami58m_FD_72375 | JGI IMG/M metagenome (GOLD analysis project Ga0082335, IMG submission 72375) | Subsurface groundwater microbial communities from S. Glens Falls, New York, USA - GMW37 contaminated, 5.8 m (SPADES assembly) (version 2) ... | reverse complement strand
GCTGCGGCGATCCAAACGTCAATCTGATTCCGGTTTGTTCCCGCTTTGATTCGCTATCGTTCACGAAACCGACTGGTTCTCGGGGCTATTCGGTTCGAGTTGTGAATTCTTCACGGACGACTTTTTAGCGTTTGTCGTCGGAGCACATTGATCTACCCTTCTCCGCGTCTATACCGAATCTAATTTTCGGTACGCCCACGCCGTAGCGGCGGTTCTACAAGAAGAGTTCGGCCCGCGCTTTAAGTTCGTCGAGCCCCGGTTCGTCCGCATTTCGGGGCTTGCCGGGATGGATAATCGAAACCTGGCAGCTCTCCGCCGCTTCCACCAGCTGCCGATAGGTCCCCGCGTCCGGATTCACGATAAATGCCTGTTTGTTCGCGTCATAAGCAAACATCTTGTTGTTGATCTGGGTGCATTCGTTGCAACTGGTGCAGCAGGCTGTCTCGATATAGGGCTCGTCCGAGGGCCGTTCGGCCACCAGTTTGGCAGATTCAGGAGCCGGCGCTGCTGGCGCCAAAGCGGGAGCCATGCTCGCGGCAGCGGGGCGGCTTTGGTCGGATACGGTCGCTGGCCGCGATTGCTCCGCCCAAACTTTTCGCTCTTGTTCGAGAAGTCTTGCCGCGTGCGAGTTGTGAATGCCGCCGAGCTCCTGAAGGCTGCGCCACATCTCAACGCAACGGCGAGCCTCACCTATCACCTTGTCGTCGACGATCACCTTCTGCAGCCGGTTGTCACGGCCGACCATGAGCAGGCAGGGTACCTTATCGGACAGCTCCTTCGGTTCGCGCGCCAGAAATTCGGAGACCGGCACCATATTGCCATTCCATTTCGAGCTTGGAACCTTGGCAAAATGCTTGGCATAGCGCTGGTCACATGCGGCGAAGTCGACGAGGGTAAATGCAAGGCTTTCGGATATTCTTTGGTGGGCTTCATCCTCGTAGTCGAAGCGCTGGATCGGCCAATCGAGCTGGGCCTGCGGATTGAGCTGAAGCGAGAACCGCGACGCCCAGTTCAACCCTGCCGATGGATCGTAGGTAAAAGCTGGGAAAACCCGCGACTCGGTCGCCGCCGCGGCCACCAGATACGGCGGGATTCCGTTTCCGGTTGCGCCGGAGAAAATGCTGAATAACGCCGGACCCGGATAGGCCAACCCCCGGAAAATCTGCTCCCGGTGCTGGAACAGATTCGAGCTGCTCGACTGCAAGACATAGTACGCGCCAAGTCCGATCGCTGTACTGGCGAGTTGCTTGCTGCGCAGTCCGGACACCAGATACCCGCCCCGGATCGGCGACTGCTCCAAAAGATCATCGCTCTGGACCAGCACTTTTGCCGGCATGCCGGCGGCGAAAACCTGCAAGATCAAGTCGCTATCCGCGCCCTGGATCTCCGCGCTGTGGAGGCAGATCAGATAATCCGGGAACCAGGCAGCGCCGTTTGGGTCGAGCCCATTGTCGCCGAACTCCGCGAAGAAGGCATCATGCTGCGCTTCGCTGTATTCCCCTTCGGTTTCGAGTTCGGCCATTGCAATCGCCTTAGCCAGCTCGGTCACCTTTGGCAACCGCTCGCGATAAGCCGCGATGGCGTCGGCACAATTTTCGAAGACAAAGGAATAGGGCTCGGCAACGCCAATCCATTTGCCGCTATCGTTAGCCGGCGGAAAGAACCGTTGCGACTTGAGCACCGAGAGCAACCCACGAATGCGCTGGCCGCGGCTTTCGGGCAGCGGCACCTTGGGAGAACTCTCAGCGAGCAAGCGCGACATCGCGTCGAAATCGAAGGCGTCCCGATGCCCCGCCCCCACCGAATCCTTGAGCCGCTCCGCGCTCAGACCCTCCTTCGAGCGGATGAAATCCGCGCTCAGGATGTCGGAGAGCTTCATAATCAGCTTGTTGACATCGCTCCAGAATTTCTTCGCCTTCTGGTCCTGCAACGTCTGCCAGGCGTGCTTAAAGAGGCAAAACGGCATCGCCATGTCGCAGTCGACGACTTCGCCGTCGATCTTAAGCGCAGCATGCAGACGGCTAAGGCTATCCCGCAAGAGATCATCATTTTTCACGCCGAGCCGACCCGCGGCCGCCCCCCAGAGCTCCGACAGCGATCCCATCGCGCCTTTGGCGATGAGCTTGCGAATTCCCCGCTCCAGCCGCAGGGCATGTTTGCTTAAGCGATCACTGTCAGCCCCCGCCGCAATTTCCTTGAGCGCGCCATCGAGCAGCCCGGAAAGTGATTGCACCGCGTTTTGCTGCGTACCGCCGCCGACCAGCACGAGCGGAAAGTCGTAACGCAGCGAGGTGAGATCCCGATATCCAGCGAGAAGAGCAGGACGCAGGTCGCTCTCGGCGACTGTATCGAACTCACCTTCGGGCATTTTCCCCGTCAGATAAAATGTGAGATGGGCTTGAAGTTCTGCTTGCATGCTGACGTCACCCTAACCGTTTAAGTCTAAACCGACTGGATTCTCATGCGCTTGGCTGAACTTGCTTTTCCGCGCCCCGCGGCCAGACCGTGAACTTGTCAAATTCCGCTTCAAGACCCGCTCTGATGTATTTCACCGACCGCTGTTGACCGGCGTTGCGCAGATCCTCGTAACAGGGGACCTGCGGATTGCGATACAGGATGCCGACCGGGATCGGGTCCTGGACTGAAGCGATCTCGCGCGCACGATTAAGATTCGAGGGGTCGTGCCGTTCCTGATTCTTATAGACCTTGGACATGTTCGGGCTGAGTTGCAGACCGTCCTCGTGCGTCAGAAGCAGGGTCTTGAGCGGATCGTGCATCCAGGGTTCGAACATGACCGGCAGCCATTCCGGGCAGCGCTGCAGGATGCGAATGAAAGAAAAGCCCTTGTGGTGGAACGCTGCCGAAATGATGTCGTAGAGAACCTCGGGAATCCAGTCGACCGCCTGGGCGACGAAGGAAACGTTCTGCACGCCGAGCGTAACGGTGAGTGGCAGCAGCGCGTCCAGATAGCTGCCGCGCGGCGTGGTGTTGCTTTTCAGCCCGCGCGGCGAGGTTGGCGATGCCTGCATCTTGGTCAGACCGTAGATCTGATTGTCGTGCAGCATTACCGTCATGTTCATGTTGTAGCGGATGGCGTGGATCCAGTGGGCCGCGCCAATGCTGCAGCAATCCCCATCGCCGGTGTTAACGAACACATGCAGGTCCGGCCGCGCCATCTTAATGCCTTCGGCAACCGGCAGCGCGCGGCCATGAATTCCATGAAAGCCGTAGGTCTTCATGTAATGAGGAAAGCGGCTGGAGCAGCCGATCCCCGAGACAAACACGGTTTTCTCCGGCCGCAGATCCTCGTCGCGACACAGCCGCTGCACTGCCGCCAGAACGGCGTTGTCGCCGCAGCCAGTGCACCAGCGTGGCACACCGTCCTGATAGTCCTCAAGCGCATGGTGCTCGTCATGCATCCGCAAGAGGCATTGTGTGGCGGCAATGTTCATAGTCGTGCCCTCACTGCTGCTTTAGCTTTTCAAGAATAACACGGCGGATCGTGCTGGGCTTGATCGGTTGGCCGCGCACCTCGCTCCAGCAATCGACGTCGATGAGATAACGCGCGCGCAGAAGCATCGCTAGCGCCGAGAGGCGGCGATTGCTTTCGTCAATGATTGCGTCGTCCGTGTTGTCGCACCAATTGCCCTCAATGGTGATAACCTTCTTGAACCGCCGCATAACCTCTTTGATCCCAGGCGCCATCGGCTGCAGGAAAGTCAGGTGCAACGACGAAACCTTGCGGCCTTCGCTGCGCAGGATTTCCACCGCCTCCTCGATCGCACCCTTGGTGCTCCCCCAGCCGATGACCAAAAGATCACCTTTGTCGCCACCGAACACCAGCGGTGTTTTCAGCGTCCGCTGCAGCGCGGCAAGCTTGAGGCTGCGGGCGCGAATGCCCTTTTCGTTGCTCTCCGGGTCGTAGGCGACATGGCTCAAGCTGTCGTGGGCGAGCCCTGTCAAAGTATGCATGCCACCGGGCTGACCCGGGATGAAGCGGCGCGCCAGTCCGGTTTCGACATTCCAGTCATAGGGCTTGAGCCCTTCCGGAACTTCGCTCTGATCAATTGGTGGCGCGATCCACGCTTCGCTAAATTGCGGACGCGGAAATGGCTGTTGCGATGTGGCTAGGCCCGCATCGGAAAGAATCACCACCACCATGTTGAAGGCTTCGGCAATCTTGCGCGCGGTGATCACCGAATAGAAGCAGTCCTCAATCGTGCCTGGCGCTATCACCACCTTGGGCGCGTCGCCGTGGCTACCGAACATTGCCGTGAGCAGGTCACCCTGCTCCGCTTTGGTCGGCTGACCAGTGCTGGGGCCGCCGCGCTGGACATTGACCACCACCAGCGGAATTTCGCCCATCACCGCGAGTCCAATCGCCTCCTGCTTGAGCGAATAGCCGGGCCCGGAAGTGACGGTGACCGTACATTTTCCGGCGTATGAGGCACCGATTGCAAAGGTGCAGGCCGCGATCTCGTCTTCCGCCTGATGCACCACGCCCCCGACCTTCTCGAAAACGTCGCTCAGATAATGTGAAACCGAGGTGGCCGGCGTGATCGGATACATGGCGCAGATTTCCATGCCCGAGGCGAGGACGCCGAGCGCCAGCGCGGTGTTGCCGTTGACCACGATCTGGGGTTCGGTGCTGCGAACCGCGGGAATGCAATATTTGAAGTCGAGATTCTTCTCCGCCCAGTCATAGCCCGCATCCAACAGCTTCACATTCGACTGGATCACGCTCGCGTCCTTCTTGCCGAAGGTGAGCGCGATCTGCTCGCGCGCGAGCTGCAGGTCGAGGCTATAGAGGTTGCAGAGCATTCCCAATGCGAACATATTCTTGCCGCGCCGCGCATCGGAGACGATCTTCCGGCACTCGTGTTCCATCGGAATCTCGTACACCAGGTATTCTGCCGCTACGAGCTGATCATGGGTCTCGACGTAGGACGCCACGATCTTCGGATCCGAATTCTCCCGCCACATACTCTCGAGCAGAATAATGCAGTCCGGCTTAAGCTCGCCGGTGCGAACCCGTCCAAGCAGCACCTGCTCGTTGAAGGCGATCACCAGATCGGTTTCGTTGCCGCCATTGGTGACACGACCAGAGCCTAAGCGAATGCGATTTCCGCTGCCGCCGGCGACGCTGCGCGCGGGCGGGCGGATTTCCGCGGGGATGATCTCCTCCGTCCAGACACCGTTGCCCATCCGCGCGGCGATCGCCCCGAGCGACTGACCGCAACGTTGCGCGCCCTCGCCGGAATCACTAATGATCTCGACGACATGCTCGCTTAGCGTCACGACGGCCTTCTCGTCGGGGGCGGAGCGAACTAGCCGGGCCGGGGATGATTGGGGCTTCACGAGAGAGATTTCGTTCATGGTCGTGGCCGCCTTGAGTTCCTGTAGGGTCACATGTCGAGAATTATCACTCCAAAGCCCTAGCCGACCCGTATGCGCACGAAGTTGCGCTCTCTGATATCGATCCCGAAGAGCTTGTCCACAGCAGGCTTTCTTTCGGCAACATCATCAAGGGCGGAATCGCGAATTCGGAGATAGTTCTTGATGCTGCGCGCGGCCTTACGGCCGGCACCCATTGCCTCGATCACGGTCGCGGCGCCGGTGACGATGTCGCCGCCGGCAAACACGCCCGCCATCGAGGTCGCGAGAGTCTCGTCGGTCTCAATATAGCCGCGCTTGTTGAGGCGGAGCCGCGAGGTCTGGCCGATGATCGGGTTCGCGTTCGTTCCGATCGCGAACACGACCTGATCCGTCTCGAACTCGTGCTCACTGCCTGGGACCGGAATCGGCCGGCGCCGGCCCGAATCGTCAGGCTCGCCGAGTTCCATGCGGATGCAGCGCATGGCGCGAACATTCCCCTTGCCGTCGTCGAGGATCTCAACCGGGTTGGTCAGCCAATGAAATTCAATTCCCTCTTCCTCGGCGTGATGAACTTCTTCCGCTCGTGCAGGGCACTCCGCCCGGGACCGCCGATAGATGCAGTACACTTTCTCGGCGCCCAGCCGGAGGCTGACCCGCATTGCATCCATGGCCGTGTTGCCGGCGCCGATCACGGCGACGCGCCGGCCAAGCGGTAGCGGGGTATCGTAGTTGGGGAACTCCTTCGCGCGCATTAGGTTGCAGCGCGTCAGAAGTTCATTGGCCGAAAGCACACCATTGAGCGAATCGCCCGGGATACCGAGCATCGATGGGTATCCGGCGCCCGTTCCGATGAAGACGGCATCGAAGCCGAACTCATCGATCATTTGCTCGAGGGTGAATAAGCGTCCGACCAGCGTGTTGCATTCAAACTTGATGCCGAGCTTGCGCAGGTTCTCGATTTCCGCGTCGACCACTTCGTTGGGCAGACGGAAATCTGGGATTCCGTATTTCAGCACGCCGCCCGCTTGATGAAATGCTTCGTAGACCGTTACCTCGCACCCGGCCTTGGCCATGTCGGCCGCGCACGCCATGCCAGCCGGCCCAGAGCCGACAATCCCGATCTTGAAATCGTTGCGCTCGATATAGGGAACGTTACTCCAATGCTCCTTGATGGCGAGATCGCCAACCCAGCGTTCGAGCCGGCCGATCGCTACCGGCTCGAGCGACTCGCCGACCACGCATACGCCCTCACATTGCGTCTCCTGCGGGCAGACGCGGCCACACACCGCCGCCAAGAGATTGCTTGCGGTAACGATATCATAGGCGCCGCGAAAATCTTTTGCGCTAATCGCCTGGATAAAAGCTGGGATATTGATGTTGACCGGGCAGCCAGCGACGCAGGCCGGGTCCGGACACAACAGACAGCGCTCCGACTCGTTGAGCGCTTCTTCCAGTGTATAACCGCAGTTCACCTCGGAAAAATTCTTCACCCGCACTTTCGAATCCTGCTCGCGCACGGAAGTTCGCTGCTGCGGAATGGTTCTGATCGTCTTCTTTTTCTGGGCCATCTTGCAAATCCCGGGTGACTACTCGGCCACCCCGAAGGCGCCGCCCAGTATTGAATACCCACGCCCGCAACCGCCACATTGATCCACGCTAACCGCCTTTCACTTCTTCAAATGGGTCAGGCAGCATAAGTCGTTCACTTGATGAGTTAAGCGGGTCCTGAGCCGGCGACAACGAGTCCCGCAACACAGGACCAATCTGGTTTTTCATGCGACAACTTTCCGACCAGCGCTCCAGGGCGGCTTTCTCCTCTTCGGCATAACGTCGAAGACGCATCATCAGGTCGCTGAAGTCGACCTTGTGTCCGTCAAAGTCGGGCCCGTCGACGCATGCGAATTTCACCTCGTTACCCACCTTGACTCGGCAACCGCCGCACATCCCGGTGCCATCGACCATGATCGGATTGAGACTCACGACTGTCTTGATCGCGTGCGGGCGAGTCACCTCGGCGCATGCCTTCATCATCACGGGCGGGCCGATAGCGACCACCTCATCGATGTTGCGGTGCCCCTTGATTGCAATCTTAATCCCGTCGCTGACGAAACCCTTGATCCCTGCGGATCCGTCGTCCGTGCACATGATCAGTTCATCGCAGCAGGCCCTGAACTTGTCCTCCCAAAAAATCAGCTTCTTCGTCCGGAATCCAAGGACGCCGATCACGTAGGCGCCGTTCTCTTTGAAGCCACGAGCCTGGGGAAAGATCGGAGCAACGCCTAGACCCCCGCCAACGCACACAACCTTCTTCTTGGCGCTGAGCGGGCTTGGCAGGCCCATAGGGCCAACAACCCCGTAGAGGCTCGTACCAACCTTACAGGTCTGCTGCATCTCCTTGGTCGACTTGCCAACCGCCTGAACGACCAGGGTGATTGTCCCCCTCTTGCGATCAAAATCCGCGATGGTCAGCGGGATACGCTCACCAGCCTCATGCGACATGACGATGACAAATTGGCCCGGCCTCGCGGCCCTCGCCATCAACGGATGGTGGATCACCAGCGAGTAAGTGACGTCGGAGAAATCCTCTCGGCCGAGAATCGAGAAATTTACATTTGCCCCCTGGTTCGCCTCAACCATCGATTTTATCCAGATCAATAAGTGGTTCTTTGAATTAATAATAGGGATTCACAGGTCACTTCTTTGATTTAACGCAAAGTCTCGAGCCAGATTTGACCCGCCACTGAACCTTCATCCAGCGGCGATTAGAGCTTCGGCTGATCAATGTGGTCGAGACATTTCCGGCGGATCGAGCCGATGAGCCTCTCGACATATGCATTTTGCCACGGTGATCGGGGTGTGACCGATCGATCCCGAATGCCCATGGCGCGCAGACGCCGCACGAAGACCGGCCCATACGAGGTGTCCCGATCCCGAATAAGGTATCGAGGCGCATAGTCCCACGGGAACGCCTCGGTGATCTGGCGCGCGATCCACTCCGCGGTCGGGTTTTCCGTCACACCAAACCACACCCAATCTCGCCGTCCGTGCCGTATGATGACAAGGCAGTATAGGAGATTGAACGCGATCGTCGGCAGAACAAAGAGGTCGACCGCCGCGATGCCGTCGACGTGGTTGTTCAGAAACGTCCGCCAGCCCTGAACCGATGGGCGCCAGCGGCAGCACATATACCGAGCGACTGTCGACTGGACGACATCGAAGCCGAGCTTGAGCAGTTCATCATGTATGCGTGGTGCGCCCCAGAGCGGGTTCGCGCGGCTCATCTCGCCAATGAGCGTGCGCAGCTCAGCCGAGACCTTCGGTCTGCCAACACGGTTGCGTGATCGCCAGCGCCAATACGCCCAAAACCCAGCACGGTGCCAGTGAATGATGGTCTCCGGCCTGACAATCGCAACCGCCTCAAGGACGGACGGAAACCAGCGATAGAGCCAAACAAATAGAAAACGATCCGCACTGTTGAGGTGCAGTCGCTTCGGTGCCCGCCGGCGAAGCACATTGACCCGTTGCCGCAGTATCAAGTTTCCGCTTCCAGCTACGCTCTCAATTTGAAGCGCGAAGCTAGGATGCCGAGAATCAGTTGGAACAGGTTGTTCATCAGACGGCAAGCTTACCCCGTCTGTTCCTTGCGTCCATGCGGAATCGAATTTTCGGTACACACACACGCTTCGTCGGTCTGAGGTGGAGCCTCGTTAGTATTCGGTCGTCTGCAGATCTTCAGAGATTTTCAATGCGGTTGTCCGCACCGCTGCGATCATCGCTGAAAGTTTTTCGTCCGTCAGGCGAAACGAAGGTCCGCTCATAGTGACACAATATCGCCCGTCGCCTCGGCTGAAAATCGGTGCTGCAATTGCCCGAACGCCCTGTTCGCGTTCCTGGTCGCTGTACGCGTAGACGTCGCGGCGGATCTTGTCGAGAACCGTCCGCAGCGCTTTGCGGGTTTTGATCGTCTTTTCGGTGTAGCGGACCGGGACCAGCAGACGAAATATAGCCCCCTGGTCCTCCTGCGGCGCATGCGCCAACAGGACTTTGCCGCTTGCCGTCGCCGGCCATGGAAGCAGCTGTCCTCGGGTATAGGTGATTCGCACGCGATGACGGCTCTCTAGCATGTCGAGCGGGATGGCCTCGTGACCAACGCGCTCGTAGAGCGTCACGGCTTCGCTGAACTTCCCGTTGAGTTCCGCCAGGTGAGGGGCGGCGATCTTCAGAATTGAGGTGCCTGCCTTGGCGACGCGAGCAAGCGGAAAGATCTTCGGCCCCAGACGATATCCGCCGCTCTCATCTTCGACGATCAATGCGTATGCGCGCAAGCTGTTGATGTAGCGATAGGTAGTGCTGCGCGGCATGTCGAAGCGCGCGGCGATTTCGATGGCGGACCACACCGGCCGCTCCACTGAGAAGATCAGCAATATGTCGATGGCGCGGTCAGCGGTGGAGTTTGCCGCGCCGACTTTCGCTTCTGCGACCTGAGCACATTGCTCGACGTGCTCGTCCCAGGAATGACTCGCACGCCTGCCGAGGTGCAAATTCTTTGGCTCGGTCAATGGAATTTGACGGGGCATTTTCAGATCGGCTTCACTCGTTGCCTTTTCGACGTGCGAAGATTCTCGAGACACATAAGGTTAGGTGATCACGCTGCTAAACACAAAGCTGCCGCACGGAACGTGCATACTTCCATGTCCCGATAAATGGATTGACACGTCCAACATGCTGAACTACACTAAGATGGCAATGGTGGCAAGGTAAAAAACGCTTGTGTGTCGTCCACATTAGCGAGAGCAGCAGGGGTGCTCAGCCGCGCGGCTTTAGATTGACGCCGGGCGCGAGTGAACGCTTCGGTATCCAATTTCGACAGCAGCGTCTCGCCTGCAAGCGACGTGAAGCTCACCTAAATGCACCCCATTCGCGTGTGAATCTCGGCCGATAAGGCTGGCGAGGCGAACAGCAAAGGAATGCCTATGCAGTACCAGACGGTTTTGGTCGAAATCGAGGACAGGATTGCGAAAGTCATATTGAATCGTCCCGAAAAGAAAAACGCCATGAATCCGCAGCTGGTAAGAGACATGGCGCAAGTATTCGAGGATTTACGTTATAACGATGACGTCGCTGTGCTGGTGCTGACCGGCGCGGGCAATGCGTTTTGCGCGGGCATGGATCTCAAGGAGTTCTTCCATGATCTCAAGGGCAAGGTGCCGGCCGAATACGACCGCATCTGGCGTTTGCTGCAGGAATGTCGCGGTCGCACGCTTCGTCATTATCCCAAGCCGACGATCGCGATGGTGAACGGTTTCTGCTTTGGCGGCGCATTCCCGACTGTCGAGTGCTGCGATCTGGCGATTGCCGCAGATGAAGCGACGTTCGGCTTGTCGGAGATCAATTTCGGCTTGTTTCCAGGCGGCCATGTTTCCAAGACGTTGGCGAACCTGCTGCGGCCGCGCGACGCCTTGTTCTACGGGATGACCGGCCGTCAGTTTGACGGCAAGAAGGCGGCCGAGATTGGATTTGTGAACTTCTCGGTGCCGCTTGCCAAACTTGAAGCCGAGACCATGGCGCTCGCCAAGGAAATCGCGACCAAGGATGCGCATGCATTACGCGCGACCAAGGACGCCTACAGATTTTCGCTCGACATGCCCTGGGAAGCGGCGATGAACTACAGCGCCGCTAAGGAAAATGAGCTTTATCTGCTGCAAAAGGGGGCATGGGTGGAGAGCGGGATCGGCGATTTCGTGAAGGGATTATACAAACCCGGAATGGAAGGGCACGAGCCGTTCAAGAAATAGCAGGCCATCGAGCAGGCAGGGGCGGCGCATGGACTTCAGCTTCACCGATGAGCAGAACCTCCTTCGCGACAGCGTTCGCCGAATGATGGACAAAATCGCGACTGCCGAATACATCAAGCGGCTCGATCGCGAGCAAGCCTATCCATACGAACTCTACGACGCATGGGTAGAGATGGGCCTTCTCTGTATGCCTTTCCCCGAGGAATACGGGGGCCTCGGCGGCAACGCCATCGACATGGTGATCATCGCCGAGGAACTGGCACGCAAGAGTTTCGATTTTTTCAGCGCCTATGGGGGAAGCGTCTTTTGCGGCCTCAACGTGCTGCGCAAGGGGACGCAAGAACAGAAGCGCCACTGGCTCCCAAAACTGCTTTCCGGCGAGATCAAGATGTCGATTTCAATATCCGAGCCGGATGCCGGCTCCGATGTCGGTTCCATGCGAACCACGGCGCGACGCAACGGCAACCGTTGGATCATCAACGGCCAGAAAATATGGGCGACCGGAGCAGGCGCCAAGGACAACGTCATCAACGCCTACGTCAAGACCGATACCAGCGTGCACTATCGCAAGGGCATGTCATTGTTTCTTGTCCCAAACGGCACGCCCGGGCTTAAGCTCCGCAAGCTCGACATGCTGGGACGGAGATGCGTTGGAACCTACGAAATCTTTTTTGACGACGTGGAAGTGCCCGACGAACAACTCGTCGGTGGCGAAAACAACGGGTGGGAGTGCGTCCTGTCCGGCCTACAGCTCGAACGCATAACGGCCGCCGCCGGCTACTGCGGCGGCGCGCAGGCAGCCGTCAATCTGGCGTTGCAATACGCGAAGGATCGCAAACAGTTTGGCCGTCCGATCGGAACGTTTCAAGCGATTGCTCACATGCTCGCGGACATGCAGACCGAGGTAGAGGCCGCTCGGACGATGGTCTGGCGTGCCGCCTGGATGGTCGTGCAGGAAAAGCAGGATGCTCTGGAAAAGATCTCGATGGCGAAGCTACTCGCTTCCGAGGCCTATGTGAAAGTCGCGAATATGGGTATGCAGATATTCGGCGGCTATGGCTACAACATGGAATTCGACATGCAACGGCACTTTCGCGATTCGCGCAGCGCCACGATTGCCGCCGGGACCTCACAGATGCAGCGCAATGTGATCGCCGGACTGATGGGCTTGAAGGTGCAATGAAATTGAGCGGGCGCGGAGATGGCGGCAATTCACGCGACCTCAGTCTTGAGAGAAGGAAACAGATAATGAGCGTTCCAGAAAGCCTGGGCCAGTTCATCGCCGCATATGAAGCGCTGCGTCCCGACGATGTCGTTCGCATCACCAAGCCCATCAATTCCAAGTTTGAAATCACCGCAATCGCCAAGCATTTCGTAGAGCAAAACAAATTTCTGCTGATCGTTTTTTGAAAATGTGATCAACGCAAAAGGGAAAATTTCTCCGTACCCCGTTGTTATCAACGACACTGGCGACCGGCATAAACTGGCCGCCGCCATCGGCTCCACCTACGCGGATGTAGCGCTGGATTGGGCTCGGAAGGTGGAACATTCCGAAGCGCAGGTCCCCGTTGTCGTCGGACGCGGCGAGGCGCCATCGCAGGAAGTCATAGTCAAAGGCAACGATATCGATTTGCTGTCTTTACCGGCGATCCATCACCATGAAATGGACCCCGGACATTATATAACCGCAGGCATGTTTACCTGCCACGATCCGGAAACCTGGACCGCCAACATGGCGTTTCATAGAGGGTTCATTTCCGGTCCGCGTGAAATTCGCGTGTACCTTAGCCCCGGAAGTCACAATTGCTGGAATCTGAAGGCGCATGAGGAAGCGAATAAAGTCATGAAGGTTGCCTACTGGATAGGGCACCATCCTGCTCATGTCATGGGCGCGCATTGCCACATGAGTTATCCTAAGGATCATTACACCCCATCAGGAACACTGGCAGGCCAGCCATTGCGACTCGTTCCGTCGCAAACGCTCGGTGACGATTTTCTGGTTCCCGCGGACGCCGAGTTCATTATTGAAGGCGTCATGAGGCCGGGGAAGCGAGCCCTCGAAGGGCCGTTTGGCGAGTACCCGCGTTATTACGGTCCGCAGCAACTGAGTCCCGTGATGGAGGTGACCGCCGTTACCAATCGCAAGAATGCCATGTGGTCGTCTTTCATGGTCGGCATCAACAATAACTACTCATCAGTGCGGATGGAGCGGGACATATTTAGCGCAGTCAAAAGGGCTGTTCCGCAGGTACAGCGAGTTGCCATGCCCGTGTCGGGCTGCGGCATGTTTCATTGCTATATTCAAATCAGGAAGACCCACGACGGCCAGCCCAAGCAAGCCATCATGGCAGCGTTGGTGGCTTCCGAATGGGTTAAACACGTTATCGTGGTGGACGAGGATATCGATATTTATGATGACCATTTGGTCCTCTGGGCAGTCGCTACCCGCAGTCAATGGGATAAGGACGTCTTCGTCGTTCCCGACAGTTTTGCAGCCCAACTGGACCCTTCTACCGGGCGCGATGCAATGGGTGCGAGAGGGGGAATCAATGCCACAAAGCCAACGCCGCCGCAAAGATACCCGCTGCGTTTGGACGTTCCAAACGAGATCATGCAGGCGATTCAGTTGAAGGATTTCATAAACGAGAAAAAATTGGCGAAGATTCCGGCAATCAATCAACAGTGAGTGATCGGGATTGTCTTCCGGCAACTGAAGCTGCCGATGATGGTTTTCGACAAGGTGGAACATTCATGACGGAGAAACTGAGGGAAATCTGGTTCAAGTGCACTCGATGCGCACGGGAATCCTATTGCCGCGGAGAATTTAGAGATGATCCGGATTCCAAAGTCATGTGTCCCTTCTGCCGCGAGGAAATGAAATTGTCTGATGTTCGTATCAAGGATGCTTGAATCGCCGCGGTCTTGACCGCGATGGCGCGAGCCAGGCGGACCCGGGCGACGCCATCGCGGCATCCAGCCCGAGTCCGGCAGGTACCCCGGTAAGAGTCGGTGCTTTAGCCCCTTACGCGGGCAGCTTGAGCACTCTCTGAGCGTTCTTATAGAAGACTTTCTCGATCACCTCGGGCTTCAAGTTCAGAGCCTCCCAATCCTTGAAAAGGCGTTCGTGGCTCAGCGCCGGATAATCGGAGCCGAACATGAACTTGTCCTGCAGCCTGCCGCCGATCTCCTTCTTGAGCGAATCGCTGAAATATTTCGGCGACCAGCCAGAGAGTTCGTTGTAGACGTTGGCCTTGTGGACCAGGATCGCGATCATCTCCTCTTGCCAGGGCCATGACGGATGGCAGGCGATGATGGTCAATTCCGGAAAGTCGGCCGCCACATCGTCGAGAAGCATCGGCTGGCAATATTTCAGCTTGATTCCCATCCCGCCGGGGAGACCGGCTCCGATGCCGGTCGTTCCGGTGTGAAACTGCACCGGCACCTTTAGCTCGACGCATTTCTCCCAGAGGGGATAGAAGAGACGGTCATTGGGAGCAAAAGCCTGGAGCGCAGCCTGAAACTTCAATCCCATCATTCCGAGTTCTTTGACGGCGCGCTCGGCTTCCACAAGGGCTTTTTTTCCGCGCCAGGGATCGATACCGGCAAACGCGCCGATGAACGCATCGGGATGCTTTTTCACAATGTCGGCAAGGCCGTCGTTGCTGAGCTTGGGCAGCCCCGTGCCGGCCTCCGCATCCCACCCCATCAGTATCCCTTTTACATCGGCCTGAGTGAAGTCTTTGGCCATCTCCTCGGGGGTCTTGGTCTTGGTTTCGAACTTGTAATACTTCTGCATCGCCTCGTTGTACGTTCCAAGGCAGCCCATCATCATTTCGTGCGTGTTGACATGGGCGTGTACATCGATCGCTCTCATTACTTTCTCCTAGCCTCCATCATGCAATTTGTTCAGAAAACCGGGCGGCCACTATGCGATCCGAATAGGTACTCAGCTTCCTCTTGCGGGCCGGCGCTGCTCAGATGTCTCCGTAGCCGTATTCCTTCCAGCGAGCCAAAACCTTTTCCTTGCTGCTCTTCGACCATCCGTTTTCAAAATCAGAGACGGTGGTGTGCGCCTTGCGATACTCTTTCGTCCAATGATGCGGAAAGCGGGCATCCATGACCCAGGCCGACGCCTCTCTGGTCTGACGCTGTTCCGGCGTAACCCACGCATATAAGGAGTTTATCGGCATGTCGCGCATGACTTCATAGCCCTCTGGATTCATGCGGCTGCTGATGGCCCAAAAGACGTCTTCCACGTTTGTTACGTCGACGTCCTCTTCCACCAATACGATTCCCGATCCTATAAGCCGTTGCCCGGCAAGGAGCGTCGACACCACGCGCCGCTTGCTTCCCGCCGTTGATTTCACGGCCACGACCGCAACGTCCGGAACATGGTAATAAACCGAGTGAGCGTCGACCCCATGCGCCTCGAGCCGAGCCATCGCAACCGCAGCCTTCATAACATGCGCGGGAGTTGCATAATCGTCCCAGGGCTTGCCCATGTTGGCCATGGTGAAGATCGGATTGGACCGGTGCGTGATACAGGTGACGCGAGCCACCGGAATTGTTCCCCGGTGCGCGGAATGGCCCGTGTACTCTCCGAAGGGGCCTTCCTCCACGCGTTCTCCCGGCATTACTTCCGCTTCAATGACGATCTCAGCGTTGGCCGGCACCTCCAGATCGCTGGTTTCGCACTTGACCATGGGAACGCCCTTGCCGCGCAGAGCGCCGGCGGCATACACTTCGCTCAAACCATGATCGAGCGGCATGATACAGCCGAGGTGGCAGGCGGGATCGGCACCGATCACCATCGCGATCGGCATCGGCTTGCCCCGCTCCTCGTATTTCCGGAACATCATTCCGGCGTGCTGCCGTTCGGGAAGAAGCAGGACCGCGAACCGATCCTCTCCTTTCATCTCGCAGCGGTAGGTTCCCCAGTTGACCCACTCGGTATCCGGGTCCTTGGTCACAATCAGATTCCAGGTCCCGACGTAGCGCCCGCCATCGATCTCTTTGATCCACGGCACCGGAAATTTCATCAAATTAGCGTCCTTGCCGAACAGTTTTATCTCTTTGCAAGGCGCTGAAGACGAGGAAACGGAAATCGGCTTATGCGGGTACTTCAAGCGCTGCCGGACCTGGTCGATCAACTCGATCGTGGGAGTTGTCTTGTCCAGTCCGAGCGCCAGTGCCACGCGGGCGTGCAGCGGCTTGCCGGGCCCCAACAACACGGTCGCCAATTGCTGACCGGGATAGTCTTTCACGTTCTCGAATAGGGGCGCGGGTCCACGTCGCTCGCAGGCGAGCCGGCTCATGGCGCCCGCCTCCCATTTCCAGTCGACTTTGACGCGAACCCGCCGCAGCTCGTCCGCGTTCTCCAGAATGGTGATGTACTCACGCAGATCCGCGGGCGTTGACACCGCGGACCTCGTCTTCAAATCACCACCATCCATAACTTCTCTCCTGCCAATAGACGACTTTTTGACCCACCGAACCGCGGCACTGCTAACCGGCACCGAGCTGGCCCCGATGCTTCCCTTCCGTCAGCGTAACCGTATCCATGAACTGGAAGCGGTCTTCGGCGCCTAGCGACCACAGGGCCACCTGCGAGTACATCTCGCACCAGCGGGCACAGCTTTCTACCGCGGGAACTCCGGATTGTTCGCGAAGCTTGCGGGAAAGTCCCCGGATAGCAGCCAAGTGCTGCTTTACTTCCTGCATCTCGGTTGCGTTCATCTCAGGCCATCCTTTTCGGTCGATGATCGAATACTACCTTCGCCTTCAATTCATAGCGCGGCAAACTAAGAGGCGGCATAACCTCGACCGGGATGGTCACACCGATCATGTCGTGCAGCAGGCTCTCCGCTTGCGTCTTCAAAGCAGGAAAGTTCGCTTTCTCGATCTCCGCGTTCGCTTCCACTCTAACCGCGACGGTCGTGGGGACGGCATCGCCCCCGTTGATATGGATTTCGACGCGCTCCGATAACCCCCGCACTTGCCCCAGGAGAACCTGCACGGACGTAGGATAGACATTGGCTCCCTTAACGGTCACCATCTGATCGGTGCGAGCGAGAACGCCTCCCAGCAGCGATAGCCAGGTCCGGCCGCAATCGCAGGGCTCCTTGTGCCATTCCACCAGATCGTGAGTGCGGTATTTGATCAGGGGCTGCACGGTTGCTTCGTAACTCGTTAAAATGAACTCCCCTTTACCCCCATCGGGCATCAGTTCTCCGTTTTCATCGACCACGATTCCATAAGCGCTGGTCTCGCTGAGGTGCATTCTGTCCCGGTGGTTCGGGCACTCCCAGCTCGTGGAGCCCCAAAGCTCGGAGATGCCGTACAGATCGAGCGCCTTGGCGTCCCAGGCGTCTTCAATGGCCCTGCGGATGGCGGGAACGATGGCGCCGGGCTCACCGGCAGTCGTGACAATCCGCACCGAGGTGGAACGCGGATCCACTCCCATCTCCTTCGCCACCTCGGCCAACCGGAGAGCATAGGTCGGCGTGGCAACCAGAACGGTCGGACGGAATTGCTGGATTTGAAGAATGCGGGTCTTGGTATCCACTCCGCCGCCGGTGATGGTCTTGCCGCCGAGCAGCAACGCATCCTGATAGGCGGACCAGAACGCCATGAACGTGCCGAACGGAAACGCGAAATAATAGGTGTCGCTGGGCCGGATTCCGTGGGCCCACCATTGATAGGTCCAGTTGTTGACAAGGTCGGGATAATACCCCGGCTCAAGCAGGATGTTCCCGCTGGTGCCGGACGTCTGGTACATGAAGGTGACGTGTTCCTCGCTTCCCCGAACCGTGGCGTTGCCTTGCTTCTGGTAAAACGAGACGTCGCTCTTGTCGATCGAGGGAAGCTTCCTTGCATAATCGTCGAGGGTGCGGATGTCCTCGGGTTTGACGCCGGCCTTGTCATAGATTTCCCGGTACATGGGAATGTTGTGATAGACGTAGTGTATGAGCTTCTGCAGGCGGCGCAGATGCATGGCGTCGAGCTCTGGCCGAGGCATGGTTTCCATGGGCTCGTTCCAGTACAGGCTTTCCTGCGCTTTTCGACTGTAGAGAGGGCTGGCTCCGGCCCCTTGGATATTGTCCAAGCGTGACCCGTCTGTCCCTCTAGTGGCGATCGCTTCGTTGCTTGTTGCGATATTCACTTCGGTACCCCCCTTTCCTTCTGGTTTCCCTGAACCCGAATTGCACGCCGCCCAGTGAGGCCGCAGCGCGGCTGCAGCGTCCGGATCGGTCTCCCCGTGCCGTGCGGCCTTCCGCCAAGGTTGACAGAGTGGCGCTTGTGGCACCGCAGTCTAGCGCTGCGTCCGTGCCGCAAGCATAAGGCATTCGGGGCCGGGGAAATTTGATATTAGTCAACCCTCAGTGCCTAGCAGGGCAATTCACGAAAATTATTTTTCAAATTCGGCGGAGGAGTAGGTCAGCATTATTTGCAAGGGAATCAGATGAAGGAATAAACGTCGAATCCGATTGGCTCGGCATTTCGAGTTTCAGCGTCGCGGACTCGTATCTCGAGATTTGGTCGAAGGTGCAGTCTCGGCGCTTGGGCGAGGCCGCGAGAGCATTCACAAGATCACCTTGACCGCGAGCATCGATTCAAAACGCTCCGGTTCGAAGGAGGCTCCGCGTATCGTCGTCACGCGCTACGCGTACTTATTCACTATATCTATCACCTCCCGGTTGGACAGGATTTCACGCGTCAACTGATAGCGCTGCTTGTTCTCTCTCAGTTTCCTCGCCAGTTCCATATAGTGCTTGGCTTGGCTCGATTCCGGGAATGCCTCCACCACCGTGGTTCTCATGTTCTCGGCTTTCTGCACCGTTTCGTCGCGAGGAACGTGGTGGATCACAGGCACGCCCACCATCTGGAATGCCTCCTCCACGATGGCCTCTTCGTTGGCGACGCCGCGCATGTTGTTGATCACCCCGCCGATTCCAACATCCACCCCGCGCTTGCCTGCCGCTTGAATGCTCTGCGCGATTTTCATCGCCTGAGTTAGACAGGAGATCTCGCCATTGGCTACGATATAAGCCTGTGGCGTGTACTTTAAGGGTCTGGCGAAGCCGCCGCAAACAGTGTCCCCCAGGACATCGTAGAGGACGAAAGAGAACTGGTAGTCGTCGACGATCCCGTGATCTTCAAGAAGCTTCAGAGCCAGATCCACTCCCTTTCCGCCGCATCCTTTTCCAGGTACGGGACCGCCGCACTCCGAACCCCAGAGACGGTCGGCATGGTTCGCGCCGGGGAACATCAGCTCCTTGAGGAGGGCCGCATTCATCGTGCGGGCGCCCCCTTCGGTCTGGATTCGATCCAGGATGGTCGGCCGCAGACCGCCGCAGAGATTGGCGATGGAATCGTGCTTGGGGTCGCAGCCGATCTGGAATATCTTTTCCCCCATCAGGACCAGCGCGGCGCTCACGTTCGCGGAGATCGTGGATTTGCCGATGCCGCCGTTCCCGTAGATGGAGATCCTGAGGGGCTTGGGCCGGCTGACCGGCTCGGCAGGGATTTTCGCCCGGTATGAAGACCGCGCCTGCGCCTCGGTGTCACTCGACTGCGTCTGGAATTTCATGAACAGGTCGTAGAGCTCATCGTAGCTCTGGATGGGCTCGGGATCGGTTTTTTCCGTTCCTTCCTGAACCTTCCTGGCCAGTTCTCGGAATACCTGGGCGATCTCCGAATCGGGAAGCGTACGCACGATCGGACCGCCGAGACGGGCGGCTTCCTTGAAGGTAGCCGGATCGCGGTTGACGTAGCTCAGGATCGGCACCTTGGTCCTGGCGGCGAAGGCCTCGACGACTTCGCGTTCGCTGGGAACGCCGCGCAGGTTCACGACGTAGCCGAGCACACTGAGGTCTCCGCCGATCGCCTTCACGGCCCGAAGGATATTGTTTCCGGCGTATATGGCCATCATTTCGCCGCTGATGATGATCAGGACCTCGCGCCCGCCGCCCCGCAGCGGCGTAGAAAAGCCGCCGCACACAATGTCCCCGATGAGGTCGTATATGGTGAAGTCCACATCGTCGATTCCCTTGATCTGGTCCTTGTGTTTTTTCAACTCAGCAAAGGCGGCCGGCAATCCCACGCCCGCGCAGCCGATACCGGGTTCCGGCCCGCCGGTTTCGGCGAGCAGGATTCCATCCGGAGTCCGCTTGACCGCCTTAAGGATATTCTGAGCGGAGACGCCCTCCTTCTTTTTGAGATCGAGGATGGAGACCATGTCGGCACTCCGATCGTAGATGTCAATCAAGCTGGTCTTGGGCGAGCAGCCGACCAGCATGACGTTACTCTTCATCTCATGCCAGAGCGCTTCGCCGAGATTGGTGGCAACCGTGGTCTTGCCGATGCCCCCCTTGCCGTAGACTGTGATGTAACGAGATTTGACTGGCTGGGACATCACGCGCATTTCCGCTTTATTTGGTTCGGGCATCGCGCGGCTTTCCGCTGGAGTGGGTTGGACTGTCATGCGCGCTTCTCCTTTTTGCTGTAATCGTAGAAACCCGCCCCCGACTTCCGTCCCAAGCGGCCCGCAGCCACCATCTGGCGCAACAGAGGACTAGGGCGAAACCGCTCGCCGAAAGCTTCGTGCAGCGACTCAAAAACAGATAGCACCGTATCGAGGCCGATCAGGTCCATCAGCTCGAATGGGCCCATCGGATGGTTGTAGGCAAGCTTGCATCCCTTATCGATGTCTCCCACCGAGCCCACGCCATCCGCGTAACAATTCAGGGCGGCGTCCAGATAGCCGGTCAAGATGCGGGTCGTAATGAAACCTGGGAAGTCCTTTTCCGCCACGATGGTCTCTTTTCCGAGACGCGCGCAGAATTCCTGAGTCCTAGCTACCGTGGCGGCGTCGGTGGCGTAGCCGCGCACGATCTCCACCAGTTTCATCACCGGGACGGGATTGAAAAAATGTGTCCCGATGACGCGGCCTGGAAGACGGGTGGCCGCGGCGATCTGCGTAAGCGGGAGCCCAGTGGTGTTGCTGGCGAGAATTGTTTCTTCCCCGCAGATCCCGTCGAGCTCGGCAAAGATCTTGCGCTTCAGATCCAGATCCTCGAACACCGCCTCGATGACGAACGAGGCGCCTTTGACGTCGCTCATCTGGGTGGAATAGCGGATCCGCTGAAGCCAGGTCCCGGTCTGCTCTTTGGTCGCCTGGCCCTTCTCCACGGCGCGCGCGGCCAGCCCTTCGGCGGTCGAGCGGCTTTTCTTGAGAGCTTCCTCCGCCACATCGACGATGACCACTTCGGCCTCGGCACGGGTGGCGGCTATGTAGGCGATCCCCGTTCCCATGAGACCCGAGCCAATGATGCCAATCTTTTCCATGTTCCTGTCCTATTCCGCTGCCGCACCAGCGACGAAATTCAGTTTCTTCCATGCCTCTGTCTCGTAAAAAGCCTCATCGACGACCTTGGAAATCTCCGAGAAGAGCCGCAGCGAACCCTTGACTCCGACGAGCGGCCAGGGAACGAAGTTGTAGTTGTTGAAGTAATAGAAACCGGCGATGTTCAGGTGCGCGATGCCCAGCCCCTTGAACAGCGGCTTGTCCTGCATCGAGCCGACGACGAAATCCACGTTCGCCTCCCGGACCGCCTCGCCCAACTGGAAGTAGGTCGGGTTTTCCAGCACCGTGAAGTCCATTGTTTCGCCCAGCGGCTCGAGTATCTTCCGGGCCTTTTTCACGCTCGCTTCGGTCTCGCTCCACAGGCCGACTACTTTCACCCTGATGTTCAGATCGTGGACCAGGTAACGCGTGATGGCGGTGGCAAAGGGTGCATAGCCGCAGATGGCGGCGTACTTGTCGCTCACAAAACTGGACATCCAGCTGAAGTTGTAATTCCGGTACAGAATTTTTCTGACCTTCGCCATCTCCTCCACCAGATACGTCTTGGCCTTCTCCGGATCGCCAAACTGTTCGGCCAGACGGAGCAGCCACTCCTCGGTGTTGCCGATCCCGTAGGGCAGCACCGGCTCGTCGGTCAGCGTGCGTACGCCCAAGGCGTCGCTTTTTCTGACGAAGTCCGTCATTTCCTCGTAGGTGAGCAGGAGGTTCGCTTCGGCCGCCGAAAAGCGCTTCAGGTCGTCATATTTGGTGTTGCGGGAGAGTACGAGATTCACCTTCACGCCCACCGCTTGCAACATCTCGACCATATGGTCGATGTCGAACGGCATGTTAGCGCTGCCCATCAGGAACGGGGCGATGATGTTAATTCCTTCCCGCTTGCCCTCCCAGGGTTCGACGATCTCATCGAGTATCTTGCACAGCGCCAGCTCCGCGCCGCGCGCCACGCCGCCCACGAAGCCCGCGTTCTCGATGGCGATGATCTTGGTCCCGAGTTCCTCCATGACTCCCCGCGACACGCCTTCAATGTCCTCGCCTCCGACGGCAGGGCAGTCTGAGAGCGAGACGAAGACGCATTTCGGAGGATTCTTGACGCGGGCCCCGACGGCATCCCGGAGAGTCTTCTCCAGTTTGGCGCCGCCGCCCATGATCGCCTCGTTTTCCAGAAACCCGGTGGCGAGGACGGGAACGTAGGCGCCGTTCGGAACCAGATCGCCGCGGAAGTGCTGCGCCATGGCATTGCAGCCGGAAACGCCGTGATAGACGTTGACGACGTCGGTGATCCCGCTGGTGAGCATAATGGACCCGATAAACGCGCCCGGCTGGAAGTGGTCACGCATCTGCGTGTCGTTTTGAGGCGAAAGAACGTTCATCATGTCGTTACGCTCTCCTTCCAGCGGTTTGAAACTCGTAAGGAGTTGGCGACCAGATTCGGCCGTAGAAAGTGGGTTTGGATTTGCGTTTGGCCGTTTGCACGGATTCGATCAGCCCGCGATAGGTATTGGCCGTCCCGGAATAGCCCACGCCCAGGAACGATGCCCCCTTGACCCGCTTCATCTGCGCGGAGGTGGTGTAGCGGGCCACGTTCGAGGGATCGAAGCTCCCGCTCTTGGCGTAAGGAAAGACATCGTCGTAGATGTACACGCATTGATCCTCGTCGAGCCCCAGATCGGCCATGACATCTTCCACGTTGACTGGCTGATGGTAGGGATAGGGGCCGACGAGGAGCGGAGGATTGAATTTTTCGACCTCGGTGAAGGCGATATAGTCGTCGTGTGAGGCCTTGAACTCCTGCGGATGGAGACAGTACAGATAGATCTTCATGCCGAGTTCCTCGGCCAGGCGTCCGTAGGCGAGCATTTCGCCGTACTTGGCCTGTGAATTGCGCGAGCACTCGATCAGCATCGCCTTTCCTTCGACGTATTTCTTCGTCTCCTCGAACAGCCCTGCGAGCTTGTCTTCCTCGGCACGCACAAACTTCTCGGCCTCGGCTTCCCGTCCCATGAACTGCGCGAGCTCCATGACCCAGTCGCGGCAACCCGCAAGGCCCATGGGAAGCTGGCGCTTCAGCCACGGCGTTCCGAAATTTTCCTCCATCGCGCGGGCCACCGGGTAACCCCACATCGCCATGTGGATGGCATTCACGCGCGCTTCGGGAGCGGTGCGCAGGTAATCGTAATTGCCCGCGTTCAGGATTCTGTGGACCTTGCAGCCAATCCCCTCGATGAGATGGATGTAAGCTTCCCCGCTGCCGCCGTGTTTGCGCCCCTCCGATTCCAGGAACAGCGTGTCGTAGTAGAGACCCAGCACGTTGACGGCGTCCGGGTCGGTCTTCGTCGGGGGATCCATCAGCGAGGCCACCTGCGGCCCCATCGCCTCCACCGCCTTGCCCGCCTGGATGCCGGCAAATCCGGGACTGGGCGTGAACACGATTTTCGCCGTGACCTCCCCGGCGAGGTCGGAGATCACCGCGTTGACGTCGTCGTTGATCATGTTGGACGAGCAGGTATCGGTAACGATGATGAGCTTAGGTCGGTATTCGCGGTCCACCCGTTTCAGCGTGTCGGCCAGGATGTCGCCGCCACCCATGATCACCGCGTTCTCGTCCATGTTGGTGCAGGGCGAGTGGCCGAACGGCAGTGCCGAGTGAAGCGAATAATGCGTTTGTTTGAAGTTCTTCACCGCTGCCACGCAAGAGAGCGGACCGTGGGTCACAACGACAACGTCCTTGAAGAACGACTGAAAATACGTCGTGGTCCACAGATATCGGCACCACACCCCTTCATATCCCGGGCAGAGTTCGTTGAATTCCGGAGTGTCGATTTCCGGCAGCGACTCCCAGGCCTCCGTCAATGAAAGCCAGCGGTACCCCTGGGATTCGAGCTTGCTCATGTATTTCCCCTCCGTATTAAACTGCGTGAAGCTTCGCCGTCGGACCGGCAGCATTTTCTGACCGCTTGTAGATCTTGACCTCCACGCAGTGGTCGAGCGCCGTCGAAATCATGTCGATGTGGTCGAGGTCGGTCGGCAGAAGGGAGTTGAAGCTGACCCCCTTGCCCTTGGCGATGGGCATGCCCGGCGCCCAGTGGCCGAAGTGGCCTCCGACTCCCACCGTCTCCGGATGGATGCATTGCGTGAGCTTGACGACGGCTTTGGCCTTCGCCACCGGCGACTCCAGCCACACTTCGTCGCCGTCGCGTAGGCCCTTCGCTTTCCCGACTGTCTCGTTCAGGAGGATGTTGTAGGCGTTAGTGCGCTCGCAGAGCTCATTGATCCACGGATTCTCGTTCCCATACGCGCCGTAGACAAAAGGCAACTTGAAGTGAACGGCGAGCAGGTCGTACTCGCCTTTCTGAAGAGCTTTGTGGGACGGAGATAGCTGCCACTCGAACATGGGCGTGTAATCTGAGAAGTCCCACTCCAGTCCTAATTGGCCGATCACCTTCTTCAGTTCTTCCCCGCGTTGCAGGAAATGCTCGAGGTAGACCGGAATGCGGGCATCGAGGAAGGGGCCGATATAGGCCTCCTCGACGCTCCTCGGATGACGGATGACCCCATTCTCCTGAAACCATTTCAAGCCGCGGTCATTGCCGAACCATGAACGCGTCATCCGGTCGACGACCTCAGCAACGGGATAGCGCTTGCCCGGCTTCAACTCGTATTCGGCCTTGACCGCGTAAGTATGGTTCAGAAGACGATACAGGTCCGGAAGAATGCCGAGGCGATCCGCGATCTCTTGCAGGATATCTTGCGGGTGCCGCATTCCGGGCGGCAGTTCGACCACGGGCTGGCGCACATGCCAGTAGAAATCGTCTTGGCCGCAGGGAGCGATCATGTAGGCGCCCATGCCCGGCATGAAATCATATCGCTCGAGAGCGCTGGGGAAGGGAAGAATGATGTCGTCGAACAGATTGTTCTCGTTGATCTCCACGGCGAAGCCAGCCATGAATTTCAGCGACTGATAAAGCTTTTCCACCTTCTTCAGGTCGCCAAAAGCGCCCAACATCGAATTGACGGGCGCATGCAGCAGAACCTCGATGCAATCTTGCTCACGCAGGCCGAAAGCCGATGGATTCTCGACCGTAATCGGCAGCAGCGTATGGTAATGCGCGGCGAGCGGAAAAAGCTCTCCTACATCCATGCGGACCGGCTTTGTCGGCGTACGGCCCGGAAAGGCTTTTGGGTGGGCGATCGGCATGATCTGGCCACCGTGTTCCAGCATGCCGTCGACGCCGCCTTCCGGCCACCAGTGATGGGGGAATTTGCCGGACGCGCCGGTGCTCAGGATGCCGCCCGGCACATTTACCGATCCGACCACGATGTTGAGGAGCTTGAGCAGCCAGCAATTGTGGAAGCCGTGCTTGTGGCCCTGCGTGCCCCTGGCCCAGTCGACGCAAACGGGCCGATAAGGAACCTCCACACCATCGATGGTGATCGTCTCGCCGATGCGCGCCGCTTCGCCGAATTCCTTCGCAAGGCGGCGGACGGTCGCGGCGGGAATGGTGGTGATCTTCTCAGTCTGCTCCGGTGTGTATTTGGCGACATGCTCGCGCAGCAGTTCGAAGCTCGGCCGGCCCGGCTTGCCTTGCGCCTCGTAGGAGCCGGTGATCGCCGGATCGCTCAGGCTCGGATCGTTATGAGCCTTCGCTCGGCCGTCCGCCGCGTCATAGATGAGTGGTTCGTTTGATGCGGCATCGCGGAGATATCGTCCATCCGCGCCGACCAGATAGGGTGCATTGGTTTTGTTCTTCAGGAATTCTTTGTCATAGATGTGCAGTTCGTTCAACAGCACGTGCAGCATGCTGAGCGCCATCGCTCCGTCGGTGCCGGGGCGAATGGGAATCCACTCATTGGCTTTGGCGGCGGCGTAACCGCCGACCGGATCGACCACCACGAGCTTCATGCCGCGCGCGCGCGCCTCGGCCATGTCGAGCATGTGGTGGTTCATGGAGCTTCGCGCGGCGACACCGAACTGAGTTCCAACCAGCATGCAGAATTGGGCGTAGTGCAGGTCAGGCTGTTGATGAAAGCCGCCGCCGGAGAAGAACTCCACCGGATGCACTACCTTCCCGCATGTGGGCGAGGAGGCGACGTTGACGTGGCAGGAGCCGAACGCGCTGCCGAACGACGACAGCCAGAACATGCCGTCCCCGACGACCTCCCAGGCCTGCACCCAAAGTTGCTTCGGTGTGTTGCGTATGCGTTCGAGATTGGCGACGATCGTATCGATCGCCTCCTCCCAGGAGATTTCCTGCCAGCCGGGATCGACGTCGATACCCTTGTTGGGGTTCGTCCGCTTCAATGGAACCTTCACCCGGTTGGGGTTGTACAGGTTCATAAAACCGGCTTTACCTTTGGCGCACATCATCCCGCGGTTCTGCGGATTGTCCGGGTTGCCTTCGATGCCTGCCACCACGCCGTCTTCCAAACGGACGTTCACGCCGCAGCCGATGTAGCACATCCCGCAGGCCGTCTTGACCACCTTGGATTTGCTCGTTTCCACCGTCGCTGTTTGCACCGTTATCCTCCCCCGAACATGGGCAGCATGACTATCTCCGCCGTACTGTTGCTCAGCTTGGCGGCCAAGCCACCGCGCTGCTTCACGTTCTGACCATCAACGAAAAGGAGCACGTAATGGTGCAGTTTCGTCGGGCTGCTGAAAACTCGCGCCGTAAACGCCTCGCCGTATGTCGTCGACAGATTCGACATGAGATCGGCCACCGTGCTGCCCTCCGGCAAGGTGACCACGATTTCCCGCTGACCGATCAGCGCGGGCAAATCGCCCATGAACCTGACCCGCACCGCTATGGTGGATGCCGTCGTCTCCATCGAAGTCTTATCCCTCTTGCACGGCGGCCGGGCGAGTAAATCGCCATGCGCTGTATTCGCGCTGGAGATCGGCGCTGGTGCGGTTCAATGTGCTGAAGTCGACCTTGGCCGAGACGAGCGGCGGGGGCGCGTAGACGCCGGCCTTGAGGACGCAGTAGCGCAGCAGGAGACCGCCGATCAGCAGGCCCGCCCCGGCAACCGGCGCCAGGGTGGCGGTGAGCCCGATGAGGGCGAGCGGCACGGCCAGTCCGACCGCCACCACGCCGAGCCAGAACACTGCGGCGAGCGGCGCCTGATTAAGACGCCGCACCGATTCCTGCGCCGACCCGCCCGCCCGGCGCATCGCCGCCACATAGGCCGCGAGCAGCACCGCGTTGAGCACGATCAGCCCCGCCGCCAGCCCTCGCATCGACGCGCCCCCGGCACCCCCGAGCAGCCCGATCCCGGCCGCCCCCATCGCCGCATAGGTGAAGAACAGCACCGGCAGAAGCGGCGTGTTCCAGAACGGGATGGCGCGCGAATTGGACACTACGAGCCCCGGATAGATCGTCGTCAGCAGCGCAAACAGCCCGGCCAGCCAGCCCAGCACCTCGCCCCCCGCGCTCCCTTCCCGCCACGGCAGCAGCGCCAGCGCCGGCACCCACGGCGCCAGCGACGGCGCCACCAACAACCCGCCGCACACTAGAAAGCCGGTCACGAACAAAACCCCGCGGCTGATCCACGACGTGCCCGGGCGGAAAATCGCCCGCCACGCCCGCCCCGGGCTCCCCAGCTTGAACAACAGCGTCACCACCCCGCCCAGCACCAGCGCCAGCGACACCAGCGCAAACCCGAGCGGCAGCGCCAGCAGTTGGTACAGCAGATAGACCCAGCCGCCGAGACTGCCGAAAAACAGATACAGCGCCAGCAGCCACGCCCATTCGCGCTGGCCATGCGCCTCTACGGTGAACTTCTCGACCATGACCCTCCTCCCCTCGATCACGTCAGATAAAATACGTTTGGATCCGTCCCCAGCTCCTCGCTCGGACGGAAATGCGGCCGCTCGCGCGCGAGCTTGGAAATCTCGCTCTCAGGGTCGTTGAGATTGCCGAACACTAGTGCTTTGGTCGGACAGGTCTCGATGCAGGCAGGCTTGAGCCCCCTGTCTATGCGATGCACACATAGCGTGCACTTCTGCACCGTCCCCTTTTGCCATTTTTCGTACGCCACGTGCTCGTACGGCGTCTTTTCCGCGTAATAGCCGCGCCCGCTCTCCGGCAAGAACCGCGCGTCATAGGGACACGCCACCACGCAGCTACCGCAACCGATGCATTGGTCCTGGTCGATTAGAACCAGATTGTCTTTCTCTCGCTTGTAGCTGGCCCCGGTCGGGCACACCGGCACGCACGGCGGATCGTCGCAATGATTGCAGCGCACCGGCATGAATACCTTGTACGCAAACGGGAAAACCCCCTCCTCCTGCTCCAGAACGCGGGTCCAGAACACCCCCGGCGGCGTCCCGTTCTCCGCCTTGCATGCGACCGTGCAACTCTGGCATCCAGTGCAGCGCTTGAGATCAATAGCCACCCCCCACCGCACTGCGGTACCGCTCGCGGACGTCCCGTTCCCTGCCGTTGCCTTCTCCTTGACCTCATTCATTACCGGCGCTCCCTCATCCGGCAATCCCAGCATCCCTCTGATGAACCTGCCGGTATGTTGTCGATATGAGCGATGAACAGATTCCCCTGCAGGGGCACGCCCAGCACCGCAACGCGTACTTGTTTAGCCGGGGGTATGGTTGGGTTCCTGAAAGCCACCGTACGCAGCAACCGACTATGCGTGTATTTTTCGCCTTTGCCATTCATTAATCCAATACTATTTTGGCGCAGGTTTGATATCTTTCGTGTATGGAACTGCGACATCTACGCTATTTCGTCGCTGTGGCGGAAGAACTGCATTTCGGCCGCGCCGCCGAGCGCCTGCGCATGGCCCAGCCGCCGCTCTCGTTGCAGATCCGAGTACTCGAGGACGAATTGCAGGCCAAACTGTTCGATCGCACCAGCCGGCGGGTGGTCCTGACCGAGGTCGGTCGCAGTTTCCTGGAGGATGCACGGGCCATTCTTGCCTCAACGGAGGAGGCCAAGCGTCGCGCGGCCCAGATTGCCCGCGGCGCCGCAGGTCGCCTCGAGATCGGCTTCACCGGCTCGGCCCCGTTCAATCCAATGATGCCGCGTCTCTTGGCAAAGTTTCGTCGCGAATGGCCAGAAGTCCGCATGATGCTGTATCAGATGACGACGGCGGCTCAACTCGAAGCGCTGTGCGATGGCCGCCTCGACGTCGGGTTTGCCCGCCCGGCAAGCTCGGAGCTTGTGTCGCGCCACCTCGTCGTTCATCGGGCGCTGCACGACCCGCTGGTGGTCGCGTTGTCCTCCGATCATCCCCTTGCCGGCCGCGATCGCATCGAGCTGGCGGCGCTCCGGGACGAGCCGTTCATTATGCCGCCGCGCCACGTCAGCGTCGGCCTCCACGACAAGGTGATGGAGCTATGCGCGCGCGCCGGTTTTTCGCCGCGCATCGGCATGGAAGCCCACCAGATCGTAACCATCCTCGCTCTGACTGCGGCCGGCATCGGCGTCGCCGTGGTTTTCGCAGGCATGCGGAACGCCAACATCGCCGGGGTGTGCTTCGCCAAGATCGCCGACGATCAAGCCTTCGCCGATCTTCTTGTGATCCACCGAGAAGGAGAAACCACTCCGACCATCCGCAATTTCCTGAACCTCTTTTAGGTGGGCGCCTGCCTTCGTTTAGATTTCCTCAGACCACACGCAACCGAACCCGGGATTCAGGAAGCGAAACAGCTTTGCCCCTTGCGGACGAGCCCGCCGCACGTCGACGACGAGGTAATCGACCTCATAGATCGGCTTGCCTTCATAGAGGGCGTCGGCGACGTCCTTTTCGCTGAAATAGGCCCCCACATCCGGATGCGAATGATAGACCACGATCGCGGGATCCGGGCTGCAAACGCTCGAGCCCAGCAGGTACAGGTCCGGCGCTGCCAAGCTGTAGGCCTCGCGCGCCGTACGCGGCCATGTTGCAGAATCCTCGGTGTGGAGGCGGTCCTGATCGTTCACGGCGCGATGAACCTGTCCGCTCGCCCGAATGAACCCGCAGCACTCGTTCGGATAGGTTTCCGCGGCGTGTCGGTAGACGAGAGCCAACGCGGCTCGGGCGCGCGCTGGCTCCTTCGCGAGCAAATGCTCCCAATAATGCCGCGGCGAGGGATCGGTCAGCGTGTCGTCGTCCCGTTGATTTGCGGGAGGTCGTGAACCACTTCCTCCACAACGTTTCAGGATTCCGAAGTCAAATATGTATTGGCCAGGACTGAGTAGTCAGCCAGCGGAAAGTCCACGACGTTTGAGGAGCGACAACCCGGTGCATCAGTTGAGGTTCGCTCCGGATGCCTTCACCACTGCACCCATCCTCACAATCTCCTCCTTGATAAAGGCAGCGAATTGCTCCGGTGTGTTGCCCATGAGGTCCTGACCCAGAATAGCCATTTTGCCTTTCAGTTCCGGATCGCCCAGTATGGCAAGCACCTCCTTGTTCAGCCTGGCGACGATGTGGGCAGGCGTTCCGGCGGGGGCAAGCAGGCCGAACCAGGCGATGATCGCGTATCCGGGTATCCCGGCCTCCGCGATGGTCGGGACCTGCGGCAGCGCCTGCGAACGCTGCGCCGAGGTGACGCCGAGCGCGCGCACATTACCGGCCTCGATCTGTGGCAGGGCGTTGGGGATGTCGCTGAACATGAGCGTCACGCGCCCGCCCAGAACGTCGTTGATCGCCTGGCTGCTCCCGCCATAGGGCACATGCAGCAGATTTACCCCTGCCATGTTCTTGAACATCTCGCCCGCCAGATGTAGCACGGTGCCGCGGCCGGATGAAGCGAATGTCAGTTGTCCGGGCTTCGCCTTGGCGAGCGCGATCAATTCTTTCACCGAACCCGCCTGTATCGACGGATGCGCCACCAGGACGTGCGGGCTGCTCGCCACCAGCGTAATCGGTGCGAAATCCCGCGCGGCGTCGTAGGTCAGATCCTTATACAGGCTGACGTTCGTCGCGATGCCGGTGGCGGCGAGCACCACGGTATAACCGTCGGGGTCCGACTTGGCTACCATCCCGTAGGCGAGATTACCGCCGGCCCCGAGCTTGTTCTCGATCACCACGGATTGCCCCAGGCGCTCACTGAGCTTAGCGCCTATCAACCGCGCGAGCACGTCCGGCGGGCCCCCGCCGGGGAACGGGACGACGATGCGAATCGGCCTGTTCGGGTAGTCCTGAGCGAAACCGCGTTGCATGCCGACGAGCACCAGCAGTAGGCATACCGCGAGGCCTATGAATTTTACGCCATGTTTTGCCATGGCACTTTTCCTGCCCGCGCACCCGGCCGAGCCATCTTTCTTCATACTCAAAAAGCTATCCATGTTCCATCCTCCGTGATCAAAGAAACGATCCCGAGCCAGTCACGCTCCTCGCTGGGACGGTTGGGGATTCCCATGTGTCGACTGCTTACACTCTCCGAACCGGAGCTACGCGCCACAGCTTCCGCCAATGAACTGAATTGTTCAAACAACGAGGAACCCCGTCCGAGAGATACCTGATGTCAAAAACAACACACAAACACTGTCCCAATATTCAGCTTGACGTGTCCATATATCGTACAATACTTTTCTGTCGAATGCCAAGCGGCGTGCACGGGCGCATATCCAGTGGGCCGGGAACAGACATGCGGCCGCATCCGGGTGAACAAAATTCGCGCGGCATGTGGCCGTCGCGATGAATCGTCCCGACAAGAAAAACGCTGACCGCCACGCCTGCGGAGATCGCCGCCCTGCTCGCGGCCGATAAGGTCAGGTACGAAAATGCATTCGGGGAATCGGGCGCGCGTGCGGATTGATCCGCACTCCGCGGTCGATTTGACCGCCCAAGGCACCCGAGAACACGATGCAAGACCCAAGACCTATGTCAATCTGCGAGGTAGAGCGAATGTACGAGAACCTTATCTGGAATGCGAATGGGCCTATCGTGGTCCTTCAGCTTCACCGGCCGGGCAAGAAAAATACCTTCAACGCTCAGCTAAGAATAGAACTGGGGAACGCCGCAACAAAGATTAGAAACAACCCCAGTCTGAGAGCGGTCATCATCACTGGAGGTGAGGAGATTTTCTCCGCAGGAGCGGATATCGGAGAACTACAAGGGGAGGCCACTTCTGAATCGATGTACAAGCACGCCAAGGAATTTCAGAATCTCTTTGACCAGATCGAGAACCTTCCGCAACCGGTCATCGCCGCGGTTTCCGGCTATGCTTTGGGAGGAGGATGTGAACTGGCTTTGGCTTGTGATTTTCGCATTGCTTCTGAAACCGCCAAGTTCGCTCTCTCCGAGGTCAAGATCGGCGTCTTCCCGGGCGGAGGCGGGACGCAAAGACTCCCGCGACTCATCGGGGCGGCAAAAGCGAAGGAGATCATATTTACCGGGGATATGGTCAACGCAGCGGACGCGCTCTCTTTAGGGTTGCTACTGAAGGTGGTGCCAAAAGAAAAGCTTTTGGAAGAAGCCGGCAGTTTTGCCGCCAAGCTGGCTGCGCTTCCGCGTCTGGCCCTGGAAGCCTCGAAAAGCGTCATCAACAGGGGCATGGAAATGGACATCACCTCGGCCTTGGAACTGGAAGCGCGTTCCCTCGCTGCCTTGGCCAACAGCCATGATCTCAAAGAAGGAACCCTGGCTTTCATGCAGAAAAGGAAACCTAACTTCACCGGTGAGTGAGTGGATGCCGAACGGACCGCGAGAAGATGTGAGCCCAGTCGACGCGCGAGGCTAACCGTAAACCCAACCGGGCCGCCGCGGCTCTGCGCCGACTTACTCAGCAGTCGGCGATCTGAACGACAGAAGTCTCTCCGAGGCACGCTCAATCCCTCGGGACAGTGATGGAACCGATTAGTAACGCAATGCTAAGGAGATGACACGATGGACCTGAAGCCATGCAAACTTTTCGTGGATGGGAAATGGGTTGAACCTGAGGGTGGGAAGTATTTCGAAACGATCAATCCAGCTACCGAGGAAGTCATCACCGAGGTGGCGCAAGGAGACCCCCGCGACGTCGAACGGATCGTGCAAGTAGCGCGGCGGGCGTTTGAAACCGGCCCGTGGCCTAAAATGGCGCCAACCGCGCGCCGAAGCGTCCTGGAGAAGATGGCGTCGCTGCTGACCGAGCGGACCGACGAGTTTGCGCTCCTGGAGACGCTCGACACCGGGAAACCGATCTCTCAGACCAAGACACGGGATCTGCCCTTTGCCTGCGAGGTACTTCGTTACTACGCGGGCTGGGCCGACAAGATTTGCGGAACCACGTTACCCGCAAGCCCGACAGGCTTTGGCTACACGCTTCGGGAGCCGGTGGGGGTGATCGGCATCATCACGCCTTGGAATTCACCCCTCGTTCTATCGATGATGAAGATTGCGCCGGCGCTGGCAGCAGGGAACGTCTTGATCCACAAACCGGCAAGTTGGACCCCTCTCACGGCATTTCGGTTTGCCGAACTGGCGCTAGAGGCAGGACTTCCGGCGGGAGCCCTCAATGTGATTGCCGGACCGGGCAGCACCGTGGGCAAGGCCATTGTCACCCACCCATCGGTGGACAAGATCTCGTTCACTGGGGCAACAGTTACCGGAAAGGAGATCATGCGGGACGGCGCGGAAACCATAAAGCGGGTCTCTTTCGAGCTGGGCGGAAAGTCGCCACATATCATCTTTGCCGACGCTCCCAACCTGGATACAGCGGCAACCTTCGCGGCCCGCGGCTTTTGCCAGAACCAGGGGCAGATCTGCTGGTCCGGGTCTCGCCTGTTCGTCGAGGCCTCCGTTCACGATCGGTTGGTGGAGAAGCTTCTGGCCAGCGTTAAAAGGGACTGGAAGATCGGTGATCCCCAGAATGCAGCCACGAGCATGGGCCCCTTGGTTTCCCGTTCCCACCTAAACCAGGTGCAGGGATACATCGCTGAAGGAAAGAAAGGAGGAGCCGAGTTGGTCCTGGGAGGAGATCGACCGGACGGCAAAGGATATTTTCTGAACCCGACCGTTTTTGACCAGGTCAATAACCGGATGAAGATAGCCCAGGAAGAAATCTTTGGTCCGGTCTTGTCCGTGATTCCGTTCGACGACTATCAGGATGTCGTCGCGCAGGCGAACGACACCTGCTACGGCCTGGCCGCGGGAATTTGGACATCGGATATCACGAAGGCGCATCGGCTGGCGCGCGCAATTCGAGCTGGGAGCGTCTGGATCAATACCTATGGGGCTATTAACGTCGCAGCTCCGTTCGGAGGGTTCAAGCAAAGCGGATTTGGCCGGGAAATGGGGGCAGAGGTATTTCAGAACTTCACGGAAACAAAAACCGTCTGGGTGAACCTAGGCAATGTCCCGTAGTCGTCTGTGAAGATCTTTGCGGACGCTGGATTAGACCAATGCGAGTTTTTGAGTGGCTGCGCCAGAGAAGCAGCAAAAGGGCACACATGATCACAATCCTTGGCTGTCAGGCAGAGAATCGCCTCTATGAATTATCTCAACGCCTTATCCAATCGCGTCGAGCACTATGGCAGCGGCATCCAATCAAACGGTGACCCCATGACGCCGGCGGTCTCGCCTAAATCGCTGTCAACTCAGGCCGTGGTGCTGCCCGAGCATCGCAGCGTCTATTACGGCGGCGCGTGGCATGAGCCGAAGTCCGGCCGCTACGTGGAAACTCTGAATCCGGCCACCGGCCAGTCGCTCGGCAAGGTGGCCGACGCCTCCGCCGAAGACGTGGATGCGGCGGTGGCCGCGGCAAAGATGGGCTTTGCCGAATGGCGCCGCGTGCTGCCGTTCGAGCGCGCGAAAATTCTGCGGCGCATCGCCGAACTGCTGCGGCAGAACGCGCATGAACTGGCGATGCTGGACGCCGCCGACTGCGGCAATCCAGTGAGCGAATTGCTCGGCGATGCGGCCGCCGCCGCCGCGCAGGTGGATTTCTTCGCCGGCTTTGTCACCGAGATGAAGGGCCATTCCATCCCCATGGGGCCCGACGCGGTGAATTTTTCCGTGCGCGAGCCGCTCGGCGTGGTCGGCCGCATCATTCCGTTCAATCATCCCTTCATGTTCTGCGCCGGCAAGACCGCGGCGCCGCTCGCGGCCGGCAATACGGTGGTGGTGAAGCCGCCGGAACAGGCGCCGCTGTCGTCCTTGCGCCTGGCCGAATTGATCGGCGGGCTGCTGCCGCCCGGCGTGTTCAACGTGGTGCCGGGCGGGCGCGAGGCTGGCGCGCGGCTTGCGGGCCATCCCGGCGTGGCCAAGATCGCGCTGATCGGCAGCGTCCCCACCGGGCGCGCGGTGATGAAGTCGGCCGCCGATACGGTGAAGCCGGTGATGCTGGAGCTGGGCGGCAAGAATGCGCTGATCGCCTATGCCGATTCCGATCCCGCCGAGGTGGCGGACGCCGCCATCCGCGGGATGAACTTCGCCTGGTGCGGCCAGTCCTGCGGATCGACCAGCCGCGCCTTCCTGCATGAGAAAATCCACGACGCCGTGATCGAGCGCATCAAGGAGCGCATCAAGGCGTTCAAGCCCGGCATCCCCACCGATCCCGCCACCACCATGGGCGCGGTCATCAGCAAGGCGCAGTTCGATCGGGTGATGAGCTATATCGAATCCGCCAAGAGCGAAGGCGCGCAACTGGTGGCGGGCGGCAAGCGCCCGGACGATCCGGCGCTGGCCAACGGCTTCTTCGTGGAGGCGACGGTCTTCGCCGGCGTCACCTCCGCCATGAAGATCGCGCGCGAGGAAATTTTCGGGCCCGTCCTCTCGGTGCTGAAATGGAGCGACGAGGGCAAGATGCTGCAAGAGGTCAACGCGGTGGAATATGGCCTCACCGCCTCGATCTGGACCAACGATCTCTCCACCGCGCACCGCACCGCCATGGAGGTGCAGGCCGGCTATGTCTGGATCAACGAGATCGGCCGGCATTTCCTCGGCGCGCCCTTTGGCGGCACCAAGCAATCCGGCATCGGCCG
>Ga0082335_1002285_pt1 | contig 36446 bp, 35 predicted proteins | sample Subgrocontami58m_FD_72375 | JGI IMG/M metagenome (GOLD analysis project Ga0082335, IMG submission 72375) | Subsurface groundwater microbial communities from S. Glens Falls, New York, USA - GMW37 contaminated, 5.8 m (SPADES assembly) (version 2) ... | reverse complement strand
TAGTCCGAAAACCGATATATCCCGGTATAAGAAAGGCTAATCCGCTTTCTTCCACATCAGCCAGGTCTTGAAAATGTTCGATCAAAAAACCGTCCCGCCATCGTGCTGTTGGATCGGAGAGAATGGGGAGAAAACTCTGTCCGTCAATCTGGGCGGATTGGTTCACCCCAGCCAATTCGATCAGCGTGGGTGCGATGTCAATATTGAGCACCAGGTGTTCGTCCATTCTCGGCACGGATGTTATCGGCGGATAGCTCACAACAAATGGAATCTGCAAACATGCATCATAAGGACAGTTTTTTCCAAATACTCCATTATTCCCCAGCGACATCCCATTGTCGGACATGAAAATAATAAGGGTGTTTTCCCTAATTTTCATTTTATCCAACGTTGATATTATTTCACCTACTGATTCATCCACCGATACAAGAGAGCGCAATATTCGTTCGTGCACTTTATCAACGTAGTCAACATCAGGTTTTTTTATCTGCGTCGCCCAGGCTGGCTTGTCTGTCAAGTCATCTTCAAAGAAATTGGGCGGGCGGTATCGTTCGAATTCGTCGAGAGATTTGAAGAGGTCTTTATGACGGTTGGCTGACTGATAAGTTTCATGAGGAGCGAATACACTAAATACAAGAAAAAATGGCTGATCGCTCGAATCACGAATAAATTGAACCGCCCTATCTGCAAGCAGATCCGTGCTGAAATCTTCTTCATCCCGGCCATATTGAACAATCCTGCCGTTTTCGTTGAGTGTGTAGTTATAATAAAAACCCAGGTCGGGATCGCGTTTCACAAAAACCTGCCAATCATCCCAGCCGGGAGGAATGTATCCTTCCTGTAAATCATGATAACCATTCAAGTATTTCCCCAGTAAACCGGTTCGATAACCTGCATCGTGAAGCCATACTGCCAGTGTGGAACGGTCATCAAAGGCGGTTGCCCCGCCCTCGGGTGCACGATTCGTCTTGACGCCATGGTTATGAACATACTGACCAGTCAATATGCTGGCCCTACTGGGACAGCACAACGGCGTCGTGACGTAAGCGTTGGTGAAATTGACTCCCTTCTCCACCAATTCACTTTGCACATTGGGCATGTATTGAAGGGTATGATAAGGCTGGTCATCAGTGAGGATGATGATTATATTGGGTTTATCAGAACGCGGACGCGATTCTGAGGACGTACAGCCAGCCAGTGAGCTGTTTTGGAAAAAGGCTAAAGCGACGAATAGAGCGATAGACAAAGATCTGGACGTTTTCACTTACGATCCTTTCAAGGTTGTGTTTGATTCTACCATTTACATTCGGAGCAGGAAAAAACCTGTGGAGCAGGGTTTTCAGGCCGCCTGAGCCAGGGTACAGCGGTCATGTTAACATTCAAACCGCACCTGCGGAACAATTGAACAGCATTTTGCACATGGATATCCGTATCGCCGGTCATTATACCCTGCCCTAATGTATGATTTTTGACACCTGTATCTATGACGCTTGGCACTACTAGCTTTATTCCGATAACGACATAATCAGGATGGCGGAGAATCCCGCTAAATAATGTCGAACTTCTCGCATAAATTAAGGAGTTGTAATGGCAGTCAAAGGTTGGATCGAAGTCAGCGATACATATTGCAAAGGCTGTGAATTATGTTTAAGTGCCTGCCCGCAAAGCGTGATGGAGTTGGATATGTCACGCCTTACCCCGAAAGGCTACCACCCCGCGCATACGTTCAAGGACGGCTGCACGGGTTGTGCTATTTGTGCTGTGGTTTGTCCGGATGCGGCGATCACGGTCTATCGTGAAGTGACGAAGGCGGCCGCACCCATTACAGCATAAAAAAAGAGGAAAGAGGAAAGAAGCCGCTTTATTCTTTCCTCTTTCTTCTTTCCATGTATTACCAAAACGTAATACAAACGGAGATAAATAAAAATGCCAAAAGAATTATGGAAAGGCAACGAAGCGATCGCCGAAGCCGCTGTTCGTGCGGGGCTGGAAGCATATTTCGGTTACCCCATCACCCCGCAAACAGAAGTGCTTGAATATCTCTCACGCCGTATGCCCGAACTGGGACGTGCCTTCGTGCAAGCGGAGTCTGAACTCGGTGCGATCAACATGGTTTATGGTGCGGCTTGCACGGGTGTGCGTGTGATGTCATCATCATCCAGTCCGGGCGTGAGTTTAATGATGGAAGGCATTTCCTACATTGCAGGAACCGAGGTTCCCGCGGTGCTCGTCAACGTGATGCGCGGCGGACCAGGTCTCGGCAACATCGCGCCATCACAAGGTGACTATAACCAGGCTGTACACGGCGGCGGACATGGCGACTATCAACCAATCGTGCTGGCGCCCGCATCTGTGCAGGAAGCAATTGATTTGACCGTTCTTTCCTTTGACCTGGCGGAGAAGTACCGTGCAATTTGCATGGTCATCCTCGATGGCTGTGTAGGCCAGATGATGGAGCCCGCGCAAATGCCTGATATGAAACCGATCCAGCGCGCGAATTGGGATTGGGCAACCGACGGCAAGATGGGCAAACGCGAGCGCCGAATCCTGACTTCCATTTATCTTGATCCCATTGAAGAAGAAAAACTAAATCTAAGATTGCTTAATCGCTGGAGAACCATTCAGGCAAATGAAGTTCGTTATAAGGAATATTTCCTTGACGATGCTGAGATCGTCATCGTCGGCTTTGGCACGGCGGGACGCGTGGCTTTGTCTGCTGTCCGCACAGCGCGTGAGCAGGGCATCAAGGTGGGTTTGTTAAGACCGATCACTGTCAGCCCATTTCCGTCTGAGGTGATTGGCCAGCTTGCGGGGCGGGCTGAGGCGTTTTTAGTCACAGAGATGAACTCAGGTCAGATGCTGGAAGATGTCCGTCTGGCGGTAAAGGGTCGCGTTCCCGTCGAATTTTATGGGCGGCTGGGCGGAGTCGTCCCATTCCCTGATGAGATATTAAGTGAAATCCATCGCATGGCAAAGATCAAGTTGAGTGCGAATGTTCATCCGCGTGATGCGTGGCTTGAACGTATGGCTGTTACTACGCGCTGAGCGGAACGAAGTGTAGTCGAAGCGCATGTCCTTCGACTGCGCCGCATGACACTGCCCTGGCGGGCGGTGCCAGGGAAAACAAGAGCGTGCGGCTCCGCTCAAGGCGAAAACAGAAGAGGAAAAATTATGGCAACTGAAAATTTAGTTTACGACAGACCTGAAGGATTTACAGATACGCCCACCCACTATTGCCCGGGCTGTACGCACGGCGTGGCTCATCGTCTCGTCGCGGAAGTGTTGAAAGAGATGGGTGTGATCGATAAAACGATTGGCGTCGCGCCTGTGGGTTGCGCTGTGTTTGCTTACAATTATTTCGATACCGATTTTGTCGAAGCCCCGCACGGACGAGCGCCTGCAATGGCAACGGGCATCAAGCGGGTGCTGCCAGAGCGTATCGTGTTCACTTATCAAGGTGATGGCGATTTGGCCTCAATTGGCATGGGCGAAATTGTGCATGCGGCCGCGCGCGGTGAAAACCTCACCGTGATCTTCATCAACAACGCCAACTACGGCATGACGGGGGGGCAAATGGCGCCAACAACTTTGCCGGGCATGAAGACTACATCTTCGCCGAATGGCCGTGATGTGGAGACGCAGGGTTATCCGATCAAAGTCTCTGAGATGCTTTCCACATTGGAAGGCGTGGGATATTGTGTGCGCCGCTCTTTGCATGACCCCAAGAATATTCGCCTTGCAAAGAAAGCCATCCGCATGGCGTTTGAAACGCAAGCCCGCGGGCTTGGCTTTTCGATGGTTGAATTGCTCTCTACCTGCCCAACCAACTGGGGCATGACCCCTGTCAACTCGTTGAAGTTTGTTGAAGAACATATGGTACCCGCATACCCTCTCGGTGACTACAAGATCAGCGATGCGATAAAGCAGATAAAAATTTAGGGGATTGGAGAATTAGAGAATTCAATTCTCCAATCTCTAATTCTCTAATCTCAGGAGCGAAGCGACTTATGCAAAAAGAAATCATCATCTCAGGTTTTGGTGGACAAGGTGTATTGTTTGCAGGTCAGGTCATTGCTTATGCGGCAATGGACTCAGGCAAGGAAGTAACCTGGATCCCATCCTACGGTCCCGAAATGCGTGGCGGTACGGCGAACTGCACCGTGGTCATCGCCGACCAGGAGATCGGTTCGCCATTGGTGAAAAATCCGCCGCTGGCAATTGCGTTGAACCTGCCGTCATTTGACAAGTATGAACCGTTGATGCAAGCGGGCGGAACGTTGATCGTGAACCAGTCCATGGTGGATCGCGGCGCACAACGCAATGACATTCATGTCATCCTTGTTCCGTGCAACGAGATTGCCGAAGGGATCGGCGATAAGAAATTGATGAACATGGTGGCGGTCGGCGCTTTACTTACCGGCCTGTCTGAAGTCTCAATCAAAGATTTGGAAAAGGCGTTGGAAGGTCACTTACCAGCGAGACATAAGCATCTCCTTGCAAAGAATTATGAAGCATTACGAAGGGGATTTGAATCCGCGAAAAAGCAGGTGGCGGTCGGACTACCCTGACACTCCTGCCCCAAGTATGTCCCCGGTGACGGATCGCTTTAAGGATACACACTTGCCACATCCCATTCAAGTACATTCTAATAACGCAAACCGTTAGCCGCTTAAGGGTTTACACATATGATCTATCCTATCCTTGAATACGATTCAACTCGCGAAGCCTTTATTGAGCCATCAAAGGTTATTCGCCCTCTTGATATGCCTGGGCACTGCGTCATTTGTTTTTTCAAGGAGGTGGTTGACAAGATTGTGACCGAGCACAATGCAAAGATGCTCGTAGAAAATCGGTGGGAAGATGGGCCGCATCCGGTTTATGAAATTGAATTCAATGGCCAGCGCTTGGCTTTATATTATCCAGGAATCGGGTCGTCTTTGACAGCCGCTATCCTTGAAGAAGTAATCGCATTTGGTTGTAAGAAATTCATTGCATGCGGAGGCGCTGGAGTCCTCAGCAAAGATATTGCGGTTGGCAATTTAATCGTAGTGTCTGGGGCAATTCGTGATGAAGGTGTTTCGTATCATTACCTTTCACCAGAGAGGGAAGTTGTTGCAAATGAAATAGGAGTGAACGCGCTGGTGAAAACATTAAACGATCGCGGCGTCCCACATCGTGTAGGAAAAACATGGACAACAGATGCGCCATATCGTGAGACGCAAAACAAGATAGCCAAGCGAAAAGAAGAGGGTTGTCTTACTGTAGAGATGGAGTCCGCCGGGATGATGGCAATTGCCCAGTTTCGTGGTGTCATTTTTGGTCAGGTCCTATATGGCGGTGATGATTTGAGTGGTATAGAATGGGACAATCGTGGATGGCAATCAAGAAAAGAAATCCGCGAAAGCCTTTTCTCGCTCTGCGCAAATGCTTGTCTTACACTATAAAACGGCAGCCCCCTTTGGGCGGCTGGGCGCTTCGCGACGCAAAACGTTGGGCGCATCGACCAGGAAAAGTGACCAATGAAACGACTTGTATTATCTCTTTTTAGTCTTTTCGCGCTTGCCTTGGCTTGCGCGCAGCCACCTGCTGTCGTCACACCCACACCGACAGTGCCATCCCCTGTTTCGACAATCCCCTCAGGTGGGGAATATCCTCTATTTACCATCTCCCTCGAATATGCCATCCCTGGACTCGCCAGTGCATATGCTCCTACCGGCGTGACCTATGCCAAACCTCAGCCGATCTTTGGTATGTGGGGTCTCATCGAACCACAACCCGGCAAATACAATTGGGGGGCGCTCGATAACCTGGTGATCGAATACCAGACCGCCGGGTTCACCGGCATTCAACTGCTCATCACGGCCGAATCGCCCTGGGCTTCAGTCAACCCTCCATCCCTGCTCAACCTCGGCGATACCTTCCCAAAGGATGAATATCTCGACGAGTACGCTGACTTCGTGGGACGCTTTGTCGAGCGTTACGATGGCGATGGCACTGATGACGCCCCCGGCTTATTGAATCCGATTCACCACTACGGCATTGAGCGCGAGTTCACCGGCTTTTGGCCCGGCAGTGCTGAAGATTATGTGCGGCTGTTGAGGACTGCCTATCCCGCCATCCACACTGCCGACCCGCAGGCTGAAGTTTTGATGGTGGCGATCTTGATGGTGGATGTATTCGACGGCGACCCCGACGAGGCAGAATTGCAGCGTCGTTTGACCACACCGCAAGCCGGCATCCGCAAGAGCGTCTCCGAAATCCAAACCATCCTGGCTGCCTGCGATGCTTATGACATCTTAGACTTTCACAGTTTGGGTGATTACACCGAGATTCCGCCCACTGCGGCCTGGCTGCGTGACCAAATGGAAACGAATGACTGTGGCGAGAAACCGCTTTGGATTGGAGATGCTTTCAGCATGTCGGCGCTGGTCGGTTACAATGCCCGCCCGGTTTGGCCAGCCACTCTTGAAACACGCGACCGTGTCATTGATACGTTGAAACTTGTAGCCGATCCGAGCAGTACCGGCCACGCAGAGGCCAAATCCTGGTTGTATGCACAAATGGCAAGCGGGATGGTGAAGAAGGTCGTTGTCTCGGCTGACGAGGGGTTGCTCGGTATCAACATTGGCAACCTTGAGGATTGGAAGACTGGTCTGCCTGCTGTGGATGCGTTGGGCGCTCCGTTAGCCGGGGCTTCGATGTTTATGGGGATGATGGATTCAAAAGTCACCGGGCAACAGGTGGGCGATAAACTGCCTGGCTACCGGGCGCCAAGTCAACCCCGCCCGGCTTTCTTCGCGGTCAAACTGGTCAACGAAAAGATTACCGGGTTCACTTCGGTAGAAAAACTCGATCTAGGCGCAGGCATCTGGGCTTATCATTTCACGATACCATCCGGCCCGCTCTGGGTGTTGTGGTACGACGATGGCAAACTATACTTCCCAGGTGAGATGCCGCCTACCGCCACCATAGAATTAGCCATCAACGCTGCTAATATTCTTATCACCCACACACCCACCGAGGTCGGTAAGAGCGAACCAGAAAAGGAGGTGCTCGAATCATCAAGCGGTATCTTCCCGCTGTTGCTCAAATCGACGCCTATCTTTGTCCAGATTGCACCATAGGCTTCTGATAATTGGTCTATGAAAAGCATAGGCTCTGTAGTTCGATAAAAATGTCTTTGGGTGCTCAAGTAAATAAATTCGCCCTACCCAGCGCGAAGCGGACAATCAGCGCCAAAGGCATTATTCGCCTTTTGGCTTTTTCCCACCAGATCCCACCCCACTGTCACTACCCACAGGGCGCTTCGCGACGCAAACCGTTGGGCGTATCGACCAGGAAAAGTGATCAATGAAACGACTTATATTATCTCTTTTTAGCCTTTTCGCGCTGGCCTTGGCTTGTGCACAAACATCTGCTGCCGAAGAATTATGAAGTTCTCAAAAGAGGCTTTGAGCAAGCACAAAAAGAGTGGGATAAAGTACCTGCATATATCGGTAATTAGCAAATATGAATCAGCATCCCGCTTCCAAATCAACGGAGGCGGGTTTTTTTTGTGTAAAATAGAGTTGTCGAACCGAGAGCTGTCCTGATAAGTTTGGAGGAAACATGCATGAAGTACCTTTGCTCATCAACATTACTCTGGCGCTCATTATAGCCTTTCTGGGCGGCGTGATTGCCCGCCGTCTTGGGTTGCCAACCATCGTCGGCTATCTTCTCGCCGGGATCGCGATCGGACCCTTCACCCCCGGCTTTGTCGGTGATATTGACACCATCCAGCAATTGGCGGAGCTGGGTGTCATTTTCCTGATGTTCGGCGTTGGTTTGCATTTTTCATTTCAAGATCTATGGAACGTGCGCGATATTGCCGTTCCTGGCGCGCTCATCCAGACCGCCTTTGCGACCATCCTGGGCTTTGGATTAAGCCAACTCTGGGGGTGGACACCGCTGGCTGGACTGGTGCTGGGGCTGGCAATTTCGGTCGCCAGTACCGTGGTGCTTTTACGCGGGCTGATGGACAACTCACTGCTAAACACATCCCACGGACAGGCGGCAGTCGGCTGGCTGGTCATGGAGGATATTCTTTCCGTGCTGATCCTGGTACTGATGCCGACCTTCGCCCCTGGTTCCGGGGCGTTTAACTGGCAAGACCTGGCGATTACGCTCCTGAAGTCCGCGGCATTCATTGCCATCATGTTTTTTGCCGGGACGCGCCTGCTACCCTGGCTTCTCGAAAAAATTGCCCACACCCGCTCGCGTGAATTGTTCATCCTGGCGATCCTCGCGATTACGCTTGGAACGGCCATGAGCGCATCGGAACTGTTCGGTATTTCGCTGGCCCTGGGCGCATTCGTTGCCGGAGCCATCATCAGCCAATCGCACTTGAGCCACCAGGTGGGCGCGGATTTATTCTCGTTCCGTGAAACATTCTCGGTTCTGTTTTTTGTCTCGGTCGGCATGCTCGTCAATCCCGCCTTTTTATGGGAAAACATCGGGCAGGTAGTCTCCCTAGGCCTGTTGGTGGTGTTTGGCAAAGCCATCATCGTTATCCTGATGGGGTTTTTCTTTCCACGCCCCGCGCGCACATTTCTTGTTGTGGCAGTAGGTTTAAGCCAGATTGGCGAATTTTCATTCATCCTCGGGCAGGGCGGCTTATCCTTGAACCTGCTGGATACCGATCAATACTCGCTCATTCTTGCGGCTGCCCTGATCTCGATCACCGTAAACCCTTTCATGTATAAACTACTTCCCTGGCTGGAAGCCCAATTACGAAGAATCCCGGGATTTTGGAAAAAGCTGGACGCGAACACCTACATTCTGGAAATCAAAAAAGATAAACTGGTCAAACATGTTGTCATTATTGGCTATGGCCGGGTCGGAAAACACATGGTGGACGTGCTGGAAAAACTCTCTGTGCCCATGCTCGTCATCGAAGGGGATGCGGAGCGCATCACAAGCCTCAATCAGAGGGGAATCCCCACCCTGTATGGAGATGCCAGCAATTCCGAGGTGATAGACCACGCCCACCTGGATCGCGCCAGTGTCCTGGTCGTCACCATCCCCGATGAAACATCCGCTGAACTCATTGTCACGGCTGCCAGGGATCTAAACCCTGACCTGCCCATCGTAGCTCGCGCTGCAACTGAAGACGGTGTTCAGATGTTATCAAATCGAGGCGCCAACTACACTATTCACCCGGAGTTGGAAGGTGGATTGGAAATGGTACATCATACGCTGCTCAGCTTGGGCTTCCCTTTGCAGGAAGTTCACCGCTATGCAGAGGCTGTCCGCCATGACCGCTACAACTTCAGTATCACGACAGATGAAGAACACCGCTCTTTACATGAACTGCTCGTGGCATTTCAGGGCATCGAAATCGTCTGGCTGGCACTTAACGAAAACAACATCCTGGTCGGCAAATCTCTGGCAGAAGCCAACATCCGCGCCCAGACCGGAGCGTCTGTGGTGGCACTGCTGCGAAACGAACGACTAATCCCAAATCCCAAGTCAATGATGATTTTTGAAGCTGGTGACCGCATCGGCTTTATTGGAGACAAGGAGCAAATCGAAGCGGTTGAGAAAATTTTATCGGAATCAAACACGGAAGCCAACGGCAGGGGCGTCGAATGGGAAACATGAAAACAACAGGAATTCAAGAAATTGATACTCAACTTGATAGAAGAAATGGAGTATCCCGGCCTGTATCTCATCCACCGGCCTTCAGCGGGAATGAAGCTTGAGGATACATTCCGCGCATTGAACAACCTTGTGCGTGGGCGTAAGTAATTTCGATTTGAAGCTGCTCAAAGAATCGTGTGATCTTTCTAAAACACCGATCATCACCAAAACGCATGAAGCAACAACAGATCAAATCGCATTGGCATGGGTGACTTCACGACCGCTCGTGATTACCATTCCAATGTCTGCCAAGCCGAAGCACATTAAGGAAAATTATAAAGCAGCAGATATTAAATTAAGCAGAAAGGAAATTGAACAGCTCAACAATGGATGAAAGAAAAAAGAGGAAAGAGGGTGAATGAATATTTTTCATACTCCTTCGTGCCTTTTGTGTCGTTTCGACAGGGTTTCGATACGCTTCGCGTCAACCTGCCAGCTCAACGCATCGCCTTTGTGTTTAAATTATGAATCTACAGATCCATCCCGAAATTGAGATCATCGAAGAATCCGAAACGGAACTCGAACCGCTCTATCGCGTCATCGTCCACAACGACACCGTGACGCCGATGGATTTTGTTGTGCTGGTTCTCAAAACCATCTTTTTCTTATCCAATCCAAAAGCGGCGGAGATCATGTTGACCGCGCACATATACGGCCATGCCTACGTGCAAACGGTTTCGAAATCCGAGGCGGAAAAACGAATCAACAAAGCGCATTTTGCCGCGGCCGCAGAAGAATATCCCCTGCACTTTTCAATGGAACCCGAATGACCTCCAACTTTGAAATCCTGACCCAGATCAATCTCGATGACCTTACTGCATCCTTTGGCTGGCAAAACCGACCTGTGCTCGCACGTCTCTTACGAAAAGTTTTTTATAAACCCGCGCAAACCTTTGCTGAATTTATGATCGAATTTGACTCGGCTATGGAAGAGCAAGGATTAGTGGGAGCCTCGCGCCTGACACAAAGACACTTCGTCCGTGATGTGCGAGTCTTTGGCCTAGACCTGATACCTGATTCCGCTTTTCTGGCGTTATCCAATCACCCAGGCATGAGCGACACCCTCTCCCTATTTTGCGCGCTCAACCGCCCAGACCTGAAGATCATCGCGCTTGACCGCCCTTTTCTTAATTCACTCCCAAACACAAGCAAACATCTTTTTTATTTAAAGGATGACGCGACATCGAGAGTCAGCCTTGTAAGGCAGGTCACATCCCATTTACGCAGCGGCGGCGCGGCATTGACCTTCCCCGCAGGTCACATTGAACCTGACCCTGATGTACATGAGGGCGCTCTGGACTCACTGCAAACATGGACAGACAGCGCTGGTGTATTTATCCGTATGGCGCCAGAAACCGCAGTGCTCCCCGTTTTAGTACGAAGTGTTGTCTGGGATAAAGCCCCAGGGCATTTTCTTCTTGGAATCAAAAAAACCAAGGAAGAAAAAGAGAAGCTGGCCGCCGCGTTTCAATTGCTGGCACATGTGGCATTCAAGAAAAAAGATGTGCATGTGTGGGTGCAAATTGGCAAGCCTATTTATGCAAAAGATTTGGGGACGACCGAAACTGCGGTTATTCATCAAGCCGTATTGGTTGAAATGAAACGCCTGATCGAAAACCCATCCCAAGGCAAAGGCGTGAGCGTGATGTAAGAAAGTGACAGCCACCTTTAAGGCGACTGTCACTTTTGACTCAATCCGCCGTCATACCTGCAAGCATTGGCTCGTCGCCGTTGTAGTTGATCAACTGCGGCCATTTGCGGATGATGAGCACAGTTCCCAGAATACAACCGATCCCCCCACTAATGACGGCGAACGGCGCTCCAAAAAATTGCGCCACTGTGCCTGCTTCCATTTCGCCAAGCTGCGGGCCGCCTTGAAAAAATATCTGGTTGACACTGGTCATGCGTCCGCGGATGTGATCGGGGGTTTGCAATTGGCGAATGGTATTGCGGATGATCGTGCTGACCCCGTCTGCTGCGCCTGTTGTGGCAAGCGCCAGCCACGCAATCAAGAGAGATCTGGTCAATCCAAATATGATCGTTGCAATACCAAACAGAATTACCGCGCCGAGAAACAACGATCCTTGCTTACGCAATTCTTTTACCTGTGAAATAACCAATGCCGCCAAAACCGCGCCAACCGCCTGAGCCGCGGAAAGATACCCATATTCCACGACACCGACATGCAATACGCCAGTCGCGATGATAGGCAGCAACGTATTTGCCGACGCGAAGAACGTGGCTACAAAATCCAAAAGCATGGTTGAAAGAATAACAGGCCTGCTGAGGATGAAATGAATCCCCTCACGAATAGACTCCATGCTTATGCCGGCCATTTTTTCAGAGATCGTCTGCGGCACGTCACCGATCATTACAAGCGCGATCACCACCGAGATAAATGAAAACGCGTTGAAATAGTAAACAGCAGACTGGCCTGCGAGGGCGATGACCACTCCACTTAAAGCGGGTCCGATCACGGAACCTGCTTGAAAAGCCGTGAACGTCATGCTAAATGCGTTTGGAAGATCCTTCGCAGGGACAAGGTTGGGAACCAAAGCCTGTCGCGACGGACCGTCAAACGCGATGGCAACAGCCTGAAGCGCAGTGATCGCGTAAATGTGCCAGATGGTGATCTGCCCAAATTGGGTGAGCAGTCCCAGGGTCAAGGCAAGAAGCGCCGCAATCGTTTGGGTAATGAACAACACTGTGCGTCGATTCCTGGAATCTGCAACCGCGCCGCCGATCAAGGAAAAAATTATGACAGGCAAAATGCGCGCGAGTCCAATACCGCCTAATGCAATAGGATTTTTATTTAGTTGATTAATGTGCCAAAATAAAGCCCAGATCTGCATCTGGGTTCCCGCTATGGATATTAATTGTCCAAGCCAAAGGTAGAAGAAGCGTTTATGCTTGAGTGAAGGTGGAATGCGCAGCCCCATTAAGTACCCCAATCGCGTAGATATAAGAAGTCGTAGCCGATGGTGCGGTTGCTGATTTTTGCAATCGGCGGCTGCATGCGTTTGAATTGATAGCGGCGAATGCGCGCTGTGACCGTGTTGACAAATTTTTCGTTGAAACCCGCTTCGATAGCCTCTTGCGGAGAGTAACGCTGGTCAACGATGAGATAAAGAAGTTTATCCACTTCTTCGTAAGTGAATCCCAATTCACCTTCATCAGTTTGGCCTTCCCACAAATCCGCGGAGGGAGTCTTGTCAATGATCGGCGCGGGGATATTCATGGCGCGGGCAAGTTGACGGACTTGTGTTTTATAAAGATCACCAATCGGATTGATCGCACTGGCAGAGTCACCATAAATGGTGCTATAGCCAAGCAGTATTTCGGTCTTGTTGCTCGTGCCGATCACGAGTCCTTTGAAGACTTCGCTTTGATCATAGAGTACGATCATGCGTTCGCGCGCCATGATATTGCCCATACGTATCTTTGATATTTGAGGATCAAGCTTGAAGAGCGGCTCGACCATGTCTGTGATCTCGATCGTTTTACTTTGCAGGCCAAGTTGGTCGATCAGCAGTTGCGCATGTTCAAGCGAATCGCGGCTGGAGGCTTTATATGGCATACGCACAGCCAGCACATTCTCTGCGCCAAGCGCTTCGGCAGCTAAAACACATGAGAGGGCAGAGTCGAGTCCGCCGGAGAGTCCGACCACTGCGCGGGATATGCCGGCACGCGTGATCTCGGATTTGATGAAGCCAGCGAGAATATCACGCGCAAGGTCGGTGTTGATGGAGAGGATAAGATTAGTCATGGAGTTCAAGCTTTGTGCGCATAAATATTCTAATTTTTTCAGCGTCGCCAAACGCTATATCTGCATCAGCTTGATCTGCTGATGCGCCAGGATAACGATATAAAACAGCATAATCATCCAAGCGGCCTAATAAATCCCGACATGCCTCAAGGGATGAATCAATTACCAGGCATAGCTCAAGCAACTCAACTAAATTATGAATTTTGGGAAAATCCACCTTGTTCTTGAACAAAAATGCCTTTAGATACTTCTCAGCCATTTGTTGGGAGTGAAAACAGATGGCATCGCAGTTTCCGCCGCTTGCTTCCATTTCCCTGTTTGCAACAGCATAATCGCCTTCCGCTTTTGATATCCACTCAGCGAGTATCTTGTTCATAAAGAACCTTACCCTTCTGCAAAATTTCTTTCAGAAAAAAATCTCCCATGTCAATTCTGCTTGAAAGGGATTTTGGAGTTTTCACAATCAGATCAAGCCCAAAGTGGTAATTGATTGCCTTACGAATAGTGACTGATAACTGATTTTCTTTAATGGACGAATCCATCACTACCAGCAAATCCACATCGCTTATTTGTGTCGGTTTCCCATACGCATACGAGCCAAACAGAATAATTTTGTTCGGGTTGAATTTTTCCGCTATTTGCCGAACCACATCATCAATAGCCGCTTGTGGAATTCGTGTGCGTTTGTTGATGGGAGGGACAACGATAGCTTGTGTATTTGGAGTTGTCATAGTACGCCTTTACTTATCCAAAATCCGCGATAATTCTTTTTGCACAAGATTGGTGCGTTCATCACGCAGCAAAGGCAGACGGGCGCGCGTGCGGCGGAGTTGATTTAGATCCATTTGTACGAATGTAAGGGCTTCTTCGTTGTAGGGTCCATGCGCGATCTCTTCGCCATTTGGGTCATTAACTGTCGCGCCGCCCCAGAAGTGCAAGCCATCTTCGTAGCCGACACGGTTTGTGTGCGCCACAAAGGATGTGAACATACTGGCATAGGCTTTGGTGACGCGTTCCACCCAGCGTGCGGATTCGAGCTTTTCATTATCGTTCAATCCACGTCCAGGCGAGGCGGAGGTGAAAAGCATAATCTCCGCGCCATCGAGCCAGAGTAAATAAGGCGGCGAGGCGTGCCAGAAATCCTCGCAGATCAACATGCCCACACGCCCGAAACGCGTATCAAAGGCGCGGATCGAATCGCCCCAGGCAAAGAAACGACCTTCATCAAACAAGCCGTATGTCGGCAAATAAATTTTATGGTGAACGTGAAGGACTTTCCCGCCAGAAAGATAGGCGGATGCAATGTAAAAGCGGTGACGGTAGTCTTCGTCCACGAACCCCACCACCAGGTCCAGGTCGCGGCTCGTTTTGAGTAAATGCTTGAAGACGGGATCATCCTCCGTCGGCTTGTGAGCGACCGAGGCAACTAAATCCTGCAATACATATCCAGTAAGAGAAAGCTCGGGGAAGACAAGCAGATCCGCTTTTTCGGATTTGGCTTGTTTGATATAAGCCAGATGTTTTTCGAGATTGGCTTCCACATCTCCCAATTTTGTATTGATCTGGGCAAGGGCAAGGTTTAGTTTCATTGGACGAATCTTACCACTAAAAACAATCCCCAAAGTTTAAATGAGGCTTTGGGGATTTCCAATTTCACAGTAATCTTTTGTTTAACCTTCCTCTGCCTTGCCAAACAGCTTCTGTTTATCGAAATACGGCTTGAGGATCAAGTAAGCGCCAAGGACAATAAGAAATACCGCGCCATCAATGCCATTCATTCCAGCCAGCTCCAATCCGCCGCCGATGATTGAGATGATGCCAAGGAAGGTGGTGAAACCACTCATGCGGATGCCGTTGAAATAGCGCGCCGCGTTCAGCCCAAGCAGGATCAAGCCAACCCCGATTGACCAGATACCGCCTTTTACAATAGTATCTGGCACGAACATAAATCCGCCGAGCAGGATGAGGAAGCAGCCCCAGGCAGCTGTTTCCATATTCTTGTTCAACGCAGCCTTTTGGGGGTCAATATTGGCTTGGACTTTTGTTTCTTCTTTCATTTTTTCTTCTCCTTGATTTGAAGTTGAGATCAATATAATGCCGACAATTGCCAGCACAACAGGCGGGACCCAGGGTGTGTTCTGGTTGCCGATTTGAAACATCAGGTCTTCGGGTGGCAGGGTGAGATTTGCCACCACCAGCGCGCCCGCAATGACCAGACAGATGATGCCCCAGATAAGATTTGATTTTTTCATTTTCATTCTCCTATTGAATTTTCATTCTTTCTGTTTCCAAAAACTTTGAAAGATAATTCCGTCTGTGCCCAACGGAAAGTAAGTTCAGTGTCAAGAGCGTCATGGTCATCGGCGGCATTTCCGCCGCCGATGATAAAGAATGAGAAGGTCACTTGTTGCGATTGTGGGCAATGCCGATGAACAGCACACCCAGACCCATGAAGAACACGCCGAGACCGATCGGGCTACCCCAGTAGAGCGCAAGCCATATATCCATTTTTTTCTCCTTTTGTTTGAAAAATTTGTTGGGCACTTACACTCCCACTTTACCTGTTTAAGCGAAGCAGGTCATCTGCCAAATGGTAGAGATGGGGGTTTAGAATCGGTAGATTGGGGGGTGATTTAGATCAAACAGCCACCCCATCGGTAGGTGGCTGTTTGAAACAGAAAGAGATGATCGAGTCACACAGTCCGGGATGCTTCAGAAATCTGTACCTCTGGTTGAGCGATTGCAGGTCTTATTATTGGCTTCATCCCGAACAGGAAGCGGATCACGTTGAAGTGCCGCACTACGAACTCGTATAGCGCCATGATGATGACGAACGAGATCACCACGATAACCGCCCACTCGAGCACGTCGGGGATGCCCCACTGCAACACAAAGTACCCGACCACGAGCAGGATGGTCTGGTGGAAGATGTAGAAAGGCAGGACAGCCTCATTGGCGTAGTCCAGTTTGGGGGTTCGCGTGGTCAGGTATTGCATGCCCAAGCCAAAGATCGCCAGAACGCAGATCCAGCCGCCAAAGACGCGCATTGTACCCGCCAGGAACAGGCTTGGTGACATGACACTCGGGTCTGCTATCTGGTTGTACACAATGATAAAACCAACAACCAACGCCAATCCGACCGACAGCGAGACCCAGCGGGACCGCCGGATGCTGTCCTGTAGGCGTTCGTCCGAGACAAGCATGAAACCCCACAGGAGGAAGAACAAGTACATGAGATAGGGATAGCCTCCATTCATGTCCATCAGTGGGAATTCGGAGGGCAGTAAATACAGCAGCAGGATGGGCAACGCCAGAATGTACACCGCTCCACCCTTGCCAAGCCAACCACCCAGCCTGGAGAGGAAGCCGCTTCCATTGCCCTTGAACCAGCGCAGGAGCGGATAGAGCATAAGGCTGAACACGAAGAGATACCACAGATACCACAGGTGTCCGCCGAACCAATTGATCGCATAAGGGTAGTAATGCGGCAGGTATTGGAAGTAGTTTCCGCTAAACAGCCCATGGGTTTTATCCCACAGGTAGGATTGGAAGGAAAGATGTGTCAGTGCGCCCACCAGCAGAGGGACGAGCAGGCGCAGGACTTTGTCCTTGAGGAACTTTCCGAAGCCGCCCTTCCCCAGCGCATAGAACAGGCTCGCGCCCGATGCGACGAACATCAATGGCATCATGAAGGAGGATGAGAATAACACCCATGCCTCCACCGAGGAATACAAGATGTCATTCGTTACGTTCCAGCCTTCCAAGTTGTAGAAGCGGGAGGAGTGAAAGGCAAACACGAGCAGGATACCCAGCACGCGCAGCCAGTCGAGATCATATCTTCGTTGAGTTGTTTTGGCGTTCATTTTTACTCCTTTTATTGGTGCAATTGCATTGATTCCTAATCTTGATTTACATCGTTCGAGCCACTTCCTTGAATTGTGTTTCCTTGGATTGAAGTCCAACGGGCTTTGCCAGCAATTTCATCCCGAACAGGAAGCGCATCAGGTTGAAGCGCTGCACACCGAACTCGTACAAGCCCATGATCACAAAGAAAGAAACGGTAAGGATGATCATGTACTTCAACAGGTCTGGGATGGCCCACTGCACCACGAAGTAACCCAGGGTGACAACCACCGTTTGGTGCAAAATGTAGAAAGGCAGCGCGGCTTCGGTAGCGTATTTCAAGAAAGGGGTATTGACATTGAGATGCGCCATGCCAAAGCCCATCACCGTCAGCAGCCAGCTCCACACCACGAAGCAATCCAGCGCTTTCACCAGCCGGTTTGCCAGCAGGAAATGGTCAGTTGGATAGATGGTCTGGAACTCGCCGAACAGATAGACGGCGGAGAAGATCACTCCCATCCCCAGGTGGATCCAGCGCATACGGACGATGGACTTTTGCAGGCGCTCGTTGGAGATAATCACAAATCCGGCGATGTAGAAAAGCGGGTAGATGACAACACTCCATCCCCCCAGGGAGGTATTGCCCGGGCCTGCCTCGTCCAGGTTTAGAATCAACAGGATGGTTGGCAGCGACAAAAGCAAGACCGCCGCGGGATTTGCCAGCAGATCGCCCATGCCCTGCAAAACGCGCCGGCCAACGGAAGTTCGTTTGAACCAGATGAAGATCGGCAGGAATAACAGGGAGAGGATGAAGAGCAGTTCCAGGTACCACAGATGCGAGCCCATCCAGGCGAAGTTGCCGCCGAAGCCGTACATGCCCTCGAAGTAATGCGGGTAAAACTCAAAGAACGAGCCGCTGAATTTCCCTGTGTGCAGGTTTTCCAGATAGATATGCAGGGCAACATGGGTGAATATGCCGACGATCAGCGGGATGAACAGGCGCAGGAACAGGCCAGTGATGTATTTTCCCGGTCGGTACTTATCCAATGCCAGGAAAGCGCTGGCTCCCGAGATGATCAGGATCAGCGGCATGCCCCAACTGGTGCAGAACTCCAGCCAGACCTGCACAGACAGATAGGTGGTGGCGTTCTTGATAAACCAGTCATCGGTGTCGAAAAAGCGCGTGGCGTGGTGTAGGCTGAAGATGGCAAAGACGGTAAACACACGCAGCCAATCGAGATAGAACATTCGTTGAGCAGGTTTTGTGTCCATGGCTTACTCCTTTTGACTTGAAATGGTTTGAACAATACTTTCCACAGGCGCACCTTTGACGAGGAAGGCATCCACGCCGGATTCCTGTGCCCTCACGCGCGCCGACTCATAATCATGCACGGTGAGCGTGACCACTCTGCATGAGGGATATAGGGATTTGATCTTCCGTGTCGTTTCGTATCCATCCATCACCGGCATTTCCAAATCCATCAGAATCACATCTGGTTTCAAGAATTCAGTGAGTCGGACAGCTTCCAATCCATTTTCTGCCTCACCGATGATTTCGATGTTTCCGGTCAGGGTCAGAGCGGTGCGCAGGTCGCGTCGCACTTGCTCTACATCGTCCACGATCAGAACTCGAGTTACGGTCATTCTTTCACCTGTCACGAAAGAAAACACAGGTGGCGTGATTCGAATTCATCTGCTTCCACTTCGTAATTCGTTTGAGAGATAAAACTTGCGGGAAGCGGGGCGAGTAATTCTCTTGCTAATTCTTCTTCGTCGAAGTCAAAGCCGTAATCACGGGAAGAAGCGCGGATTGGTTGTGCGGGTGTAAAGTCTTCTCCATCGGATATGATGACAAAGAAATTGCAAATTTCTGCGGGTTTTGTCAGGGTTTGAGTGTTCATGGGATATTCCTTCTGGTCGAATTTACATCCCGACTATACGCGCAGACAGGTGAAAGCGCATCTAGCGCGAGAATGAATCCGCCCTGCGAATAGAGACGGATTTATGCGCTCAGACCAGAGATGTAGGTCTACATCGTAGGTCGTAGATAGAAAAAGACCCTAAAGGTTTCCAAAACCTTCAGGGTTGAACGTATAACCTCATTATGATTCCCTCCCGAAAGGACACGCCGCGCTGGCGTACGGCGCAAGTGTCGCTCCGCTCAAAATGACATTGTGTAAGATGAGTTATGAATTTTGTGGGGGACGTAATTGAGCGATCAACGCGCGCAACTGGGCAAGCGCGTTCTCGGTCATCGTTTGCAGGCGGTCAATCTGTTCGGGGACACGGGCAGGCTTACGCTCCAGGAACAGACGCGCAGATTGGGATGTCAGCGTGATGCTAAAAATTGCCTGGCTGACCGAGTCATGCAGTTCACGCGCCAGTCGATTGCGTTCGCGTGCGGCAGCCAACTCCTCCGCTTGCGCGGCGTGCTCCTGCAATTTTCGGTGAGCAGATTGCAAGTCGGCAAGCAAGCGCTGGCTTTCAGCTTGATCGGCTTGCCTCTGTGAATACAGGAAATCATAAGAAATTAAGAAGGCACAGACAGCAAGGTACAGCAGGACAAGCGCAAGCCCTTCCTGCCAGCCGAGGCCGAGGATTAGTGTGACAACAAGCAAAGCAACATAGATAATTATCCAGATCAACGCGGGTCGGCGGGAGAATGCGCGCGTCACCTGAATGCAAAGAGGCACATAAAGAAGGGATGAAATATCCGTGAACGGGCGCAGGTTTGTCAGAGCGACCACAAGTGCGGTCTGCACTGGAAAATACAGGAACTTATGCCAGTTGATATAACTTGAGAGCCACGGTTCCAAAATATAAAACAGACCATAAATTGCGAGGAGCAAAATTACCGTCACAGGATTTGATTGATAAAAGAGTATGGTGCGCAACGCGACCGCACTAATGATGATGAAACCAATCAAATAACTGCCCTGGTAGCCGCGTGCCCGCTTCATTCTGGACCTCGAGCTTGATTCCGCGTCACGCGAATTCGCGTCCCCTGACCATGCTGCGACTCAACCGACAGATTCCATCCAATCTCATGCGCCCGCTCAGACATGCCAGCCAACCCGAGATGCCCGCGCTGTTTTAAATCTGCCTGCGGATCAAAGCCGCGACCACGATCTTCGATTTCGAGACAAGATGCATTGTCATCCAAATTCAAACGAATAATCGCTTCGCGCGATCCGCTATGTTTGAGGACATTGGTCAACGCTTCATGCGCGATGGAATACAGTCCTGTGACTGCCGCTTCAGACAAAGTCCCATCGCCGCGCACTTCCAAAGATACTTGCAATCCATCACGCGCCAAACGTTCATCGGCTAAGCGGCGCAGGGCGGTCGGCAAACCTTCTTCTGCAACTGAGCACGGGCGCAACTGCGATACGAGGGATTGGATTTCTCTCAAAGCGTTCGCGGAAAGCTCCTCGAGGCGGAGCAACTGTCCCGAGGTGCGAGGCGTTGTCCTGAGTGGCGAAGCCATATCGAAGGGCGGTTCTTTATCCACAGGACTGCTTCGCTTGTCCAATAAAAGACGCGCCGATTGCGCGGCGAGATTCATGCTGAAGACCGTCTGCGTGACCGAATCGTGTAAGTCGCGCGCGAGGCGATTCCGTTCGTGTTCCACCGCGAGGCTTGCCACTTGATCTGCGTAGCCCTGGAGTTGACGATGCGCCATCTGCAATTCGTTATACGTGCGCTGATTTTGTTCGTGCGCCGCTTCGGCTCTTTGAACCTGATGGGCGTATCCACCGAAGAGGAAACACATGCCGCTGTAAAGGGCCCCCATTGCCAGCCCGAAAAGTTGACCTTCATCTGAAAATAAAAGTGTGCCGGTCATTGCCAGCGAAAAGAATGCGATGCAAATAAACCCGTAACGCCTGCCGAAGAAGGAAACTGCATCCAGGCTGAGTGGGATAAACAGCAAAGCAAAAAAATCTTTAGGCGGGGAAATCGCCAGCAACCCAATCGCGAGGCTTGATTGCAGGAGCAGGTAAACCAGTTGTAGCTTTTTGGAATCGGTTAAACCAAAAACCTGGTGGCGGATCATCCATGTTCCGGCGAACAGAAACAGACCATACGCCACAAGAAAACCAATCACCGCGCTTAAGTTCGGGTTGTCAATGAAGACAACCACGCCGCGCAACGCGACTGCGGCAAAGATCAAATACACGCCAATGGTGTGCATTAGTTTTTGTCCGAAGTCAGTCCGTGCCGCAAGGCGTAAATGGCGGCTTGTGTGCGGTCATGCAAATGCAATTTACTGAGGATGTTGCTGACATGAGTCTTGACGGTTTTCTCGCTGATGAACAGTTTTTCAGCGATCTCGCGGTTGTTCATCCCATCGGCGATCAGATGCAGGACTTCCTGCTCGCGCTCGGTCAACCCATCTTCGGAGCTGGTTGCGGCACGATTCGCGGACGGTTCTTCCTTCCCCGCCACTGCCGACATCAACTTTTTGGCAACCTCAGGATGCAACTGCACTTTGCCAAGATAAGCCTCGCGTACTGCTTGAACCAATTCGTTGGGCGGAATATCCTTGAGCAAGTATCCATATGCGCCCGCGCGAATCGCTGGCAGAACTTTATCTTCTTCACCAAAACTGGTCAGGATGATGACGCGTGTGCGCGGACTGCATTCGATGATCTTGGGCGTGGCTTGCAGACCGTCCATTTCAGGCATGACCAAATCAAGCAAAACGATATCTGGTTGCATACTTCGTGCCAACTCAACCGCCTCGATACCGTTGGCAACTTCCCCTGTCACTTCGATAGGCAATTCAGAGGTATCCTGCAATTCCAAAAATGTCCGCAGACCCTGACGCACCATGGCGTGATCGTCCACGATGAGCACGCGGATCCTATTTTCTATTAATGAACGGGTTTTATTCATACGGTTCTCCATATCACACCAACCCCAACTCCCTCGCCCGCATCGCCGCCTCGGTGCGGTTATGCACGCCCAACTTCCCGCACAAATTATGGATGTGTGTCTTGGCTGTTCCTGCGCTGATGATTAATTTCTGCGCAATTTCACGATTCGACATCCCGACAGTTACCAGCCGCAAGACTTCGATCTCACGCTCCGAAAGCGGTTCAACCAGGACCTCAGAACTGGTCACCGTTACCAGAGAGGATACGCGGCTGAATTCTGCCACCACCTTCGCGGCCACCGACGGATCGAGAATCGACTCGCCTCGCGCCGTTCTGCGAATTGATTCAGCCAGCTGAACAGAACCCACATCCTTGAGCAGGTAACCCATCGCGCCCGCGCGTAACGCGTCAAAGATATATTCCTTGTCATCGAATGTCGTCAGCACGATGATGCGGCAATCAGGCAATAATCCTTTCAACCGCCGCGTCGCGCCGACTCCATTCAGCACGGGCATTTGCATATCCATCAAAATAACATCGGGGCGGAGTTTCAACGCAAGGTCAATCGCTTCCTGTCCATTTGACGCCTGCCCAACGACTTGAATATCCTTATGGACAGACAACAGAGTTTCCAATCCCTCGCGGAAAAGGAATTGGTCATCTGCGAGAAGAACCCGGATCGTCATCACTCCTCCTCGACAACAGGCACACTTACTTCGAGACAAAATCCCATGCCAACTTGAGTCTCGATCCTGCAATCACCACCCAACAAATGGACTCGTTCGCGGATTCCGACGAGGCCGAATCCACTGCTTGTGTCCGCCGCGCCAGTTCCGTCGTCCCGAATAGAGAGACGGATTTTATCGGGCTGGGAAAAATCCAATTCGACATCCACACGTGAAGCGTGAGCATGCTTGCGGACATTGGTCAATCCCTCCTGCACCGCGCGATACAACGCCAGTGCGACTTTTTCATGCACAGTCCGAGGCTCGCCAAAGATATCGAACTTTGTAGAAATTCCAATTGCCCGTGTTTCTTCGATCAATGCAGAAATGGCTTCGGCCAATTGACGATTTTCCACAGGCGAAACGCGCAACGCTGAAACTGACTCGCGCACACTGGCAAGTCCCTTTTGCGTAAGTTCCTGCGCCTTGTTGAGCAAGTCCAGTGCGCGCCTCGGATCGGAGTCGAACGTCACTTTCGCGGCTTCGATTTGCACGTTGACGATAGTGAGATAATGGCCGAGGTTGTCGTGAATTTCGCGCGCGAGGCGATTGCGTTCCTGTGTGGCTGCGAGTTCCTCCACTTGCGAAGCATATTCCGCCAGTTGATGATTGGCGACTTTCAATTGTTTTGCAAGTTCCTCGGCTTTTTCGCGCGCCTGCTGTTCATTCAAACGAAATTGGGAAAAGACAACCACGAAAAAAATCGCGGTGGAGATAATGAATCCATTGAGAAAGGCAGTCTCCCATGTAGAGTAGCGCAGGCCGATCGGCAAAATGACTGTCGCGATCAGCGCGGCGTAGACCAGCCAGCGCCAGCGCGGGGACAATCTATTCACTGCCATGCCTGCCAGCGGCAAACCCATCAGCCAGTGACCGCCGGGGCCGAGAGTCCAACCGATGCCAAAGACCAATGAGATTTGGATTGAAAAAAATACAGCGTTCCTCGTGTTGACAGAGAAACGCCGCAAAATTTCTGAATCGAAAACACCCAGGATCAAGTACATTATCCCGAATGAAATTCCTGTTATCAGCCGCTGGGCGGTATATACCTCGTCGCTGCTGGAAGAAACCGCGAAGGTCACGATGAATCCAATCACCACCATAAACAAGAGAAGCGCCTTCCCTTGTTGCTCCTGCGTAGTGAAAAGAGTTGAGCGATTTTTCATTTCAAAATCCGGGTATGGAAGATTGTTGGAATTATTGTAGCACTTTTGGCATACAAAAACTTGACAAACTGCAACAGTCTGTCAAGTTTCTTTCAGCGGGGAGGGAGGGATTCGAACCCTCGGTGGACCGGAGCCCACAATAGTTTTCGAGACTATCCCATTCAGCCACTCTGGCACCTCCCCAATAAGGTGTCACGTGTCAGGTTTCTTAAGTGTCACGTGAAGCGGCGCAAATTATAATCGAAAATAATCTGCGTAATCTGCCAAATCTGCGGATAATTCTTATAACTCCACACTCTCATGCAATTGGGGAAAGTGAATGCGGTCTAATTTTTGATCTTTCAACAAACCTTTCAAGGTCATGGCTTGTTTTTCTTCGCCGTGAACCAGGAAAATCTGCTTGACTGTATCTTTTACGCCCAGCGCATATTTCACGAGCAGGTCCTGCCCCGCGTGGCCGGAGAGTCCGCCGATGGTTGCCACGTCACATTTGCGTTTGTAAACTTCGCCAAAGATATTCACCTGTGGTTCGCGGTCTGCCAACCTGCGTCCCATCGTGTTGGGCGCCTGCCATGAAACGATGCAGATCGTATTCTTTGGATTTTCGATATTATTGCGGATGTGATGCACGATGCGTCCCGTTTCTGCCATGCCCGAAGCCGAGATAATAATCATCGGTTCTTTGCGTTCATTCAAGGCTTTGGATTCATCCACCGATCGCACATAAGTCAGCATCTTGAAATCAAGCGCAGGGTGCCTGGATTCCATGACAAATTTGCGCGTCTCATCATCAAAACATTCAAGATGCCGCTTGAATATATCGGTGGCATTCACCGCCAGCGGACTATCCACAAATACTGGCACGCTCGGCACATCACCGCTGTACATCATTTGATTCAAGTCATATACCAATTCCTGAGTGCGCCCCACCGCGAAAGCTGGCACGATTACTCTCCCACCGCGTTCCACGGTGAGTTTCACAACATTACGAAATTCACCATACGCTTTCTCAGGGTCATTGTGCAGTTTATCGCCATAGGTTGATTCCATGATCATGTAATCCGCTGTGTCAGGTAAAACAGGATCACGCAAAAGCGGCACATTATTCCTGCCTATATCACCAGAGAAGATCAGGCGAATCTTCCTGCCTTTCTCTTCAATCTCAAGCGAAACACCTGCCGCGCCAAGGATATGCCCCGCTTCAAAAAATCGCGCGATTACGCCGGGTATTGGCTCGAACGGCACACCGCGCGAAGCGTCCACACCCTTGAACATCCCTACGACATTTTCTGCATCTGCTTTTGTATACAAGGGCTCAATTGGCGGCTGACCGCGTTGTGCATGTTTCTTATTCACAAACTCTGCATCCGACTCTTGAATATGCGCGGAGTCCCGAATCATCAGACTTGCCAGATCAGCCGTCGCGCGCGTGGCGTAGATGATTCCTTCAAATCCTCGCTTCGCCAGATTGGGCAAATTCCCCGCATGGTCAATATGCGCGTGTGAAAGAATGACAGCATCCACAGTCTTTGGGTCATAATGAAAATTCAAATTACGTTCATAAGTATCCGCGCGCCTGCCCTGGTACAACCCGCAATCCAAAAGCAACTTCGAGCCGTTAATCTCCAACAAATGCTGGCTCCCCGTCACCGTATGCGCCGCACCGTGGAAATTAATTCGCAAGCTTCACTCCCAACACCATTAAGATTTCCGTACCAAACCTGTCCACGCGCGAGGGAGTATCCTTCATTAAATCGCGCAATTCATCCAGGGTCTTTGGCGGATTTTCAGATAATAATCCCAAATATGGCTTGGGCAAAATAATATCGGACTCAACCTGCATTTCCATCCCGATGGACTTTCGCCAGGCTTTTAGTTTTTCAAGGCGGCGAAGAACCGCATCATTCTTGCGTTCCAGCTGCTTCCGCTCAACAAGCGGAGCCTTCACCCCAAGCCTGATCGCAGATAAAACCTGATCGCCCCATAGTTTTATCTGCTTTTCGCTCAAACCAGCCGCTGATAGATCCACTTTCTGCTCCGGCGGATTTTTTGCCAAAGCAACAAAGATTTCATCCATCACAACCTTATAAGGCGGGCGATTCAATTTCGCTGCTTCCTTATCGCGCCATTTGCACAATTGAGAAATGACGGTTAATTCACGCAATGAAATATCTTTGCGTCCCGAAAAACGCTCCCACGATTCCCCGTTGAGTCTTTGTTTTTGCTCTTCCATTACACAAGCGCGATTGAAATCCTCCAAGGCGTACTCGAGACGCCGTTTTTCACGCAATTCCTGTTCAAGAGCATCACGCAGGTCAAAGAGATAATGCGTATCCAGGCGCGCATAATGGATTTGATCCTTTGTCAGCGGGCGCGCCGCCCAATTCGCTTTTTGATGGCGTTTATCCATTTTGATTTTGAATTTATCACCAAGCAATCTGTCCAGGCCAACTGCCGGGTAACCCAGCACGCGCGCGGCCTGCATGGTATCAAATAGATTTATAAAAGAAAATCCAAAATCACGCCGCAGGCAGATCAAGTCATATTCGGCGGCATGGAAAACCTTTTCGATTCTTGGGTTTGAAAAGATGGGCGCAAGTATGCTTAAATCCTTTAACACCAGCGGGTCAAGGAGATAATCCGTTTTTGAAGTTGAGAATTGCAACAAACAAACTTGTTCGCGGAAGGCATGCAAACTATTGGATTCAGTGTCCACAGCCACACGTTTTTGTGCAGCGAGGTCATCGACCATTTTTTGCAATAATTGCTTTGTATTTACCCAAATAGGCGGGGGCAGAGTCTCAGACATATTAATTGATTATAAACCTTATACAGAATGAAAAAAACTGTATTTTCATCCAATTACTTCAAGTGAATTTCATTCAACAACCGGTTAAGGATGAATTGCAAAACAGCACCGCACATTGCAAAACCAAAGATCACAAAAGGCATCTGCCAAATAATAAAGTTTAAGTGAAAATGCAAATAAGAATGCGCCTTAAATATGACAAACCATGAAATAGGCGCAAACACAGATAACCAGGTGACGCTTACAAATGAGGATATTTTGGCATCACCTTGCTTACCGCTTTTTTGTAACACAAAAAACACCACGCTTGCCAAGAGAAAGAAAATAAAAATGGTCGAATAACTAACCTCCAGTTCCTTCAGTTTCCAATCCGGAAAACGGGCTGAAACAAATGCCAGGTTGAGTTTTATAGCTCGTCCCAGGATGTATTCTTTGATAACTATCAAAGTACTTGCTCGCAGGCTTTCGACCAAGGCCGGGTCATTAGCAAAAGAAGTCGGATTCCCAATCGACCTTTTTTCCAAAGAGTACACAATATAGTCATAAGCCTTTCTTATCCCGCCAAAAACAAAAGCATTCTGTACAAGCAAAATAAAAAGCGCAGTCAATATTGATAAAAACTCGGCGGCAAGCACGCGCAAACAGGTTTTTGTTACAGTTATCAGCCGCCATCGATTTACCAAGGCATAATAAACCAGCGGAGAAAAAACCATAATCAATACCGTAGTTATATATTCAAAACCATTAAACAAACTTTTAATTAATATTGCAAAATATACAACCAGTGCCAATCGGTGTTGATTATCACCATCAAATTGTTTTTTTCTCAAAAAATAAGCGGTCACAACAAGAGGAAGATACATCGCCCATAATGACCAATAAATACTTCCGCCAAAGAGAGTTATCCATTCGGATATCACCATAAAGCCAGCAGCAAATAACGCCGCCACAAAACCAAGTTCACTATAGATCCACAGCGCAAGTAAACTTAGTAAAATTGCTGTCAACAATGCGGTTATGAATTGAAAAAACAATAACGCGCTTTCAGGAGCAATATTTATACTTCGTTCAAATGCGCTAAAAATCATTCCTTGAAACCCAATCGCAGAATTATAGGTTTTGAAGTCATCTGCCATAAAACCCGTGGAAGTTTTGTACACTTCGTATTGATGCACTACCATCTCCCAATCATCTTCGAAATATGACGCATCCCCCCAACCTAACAATCCGGCATACGAAAAAATTCCCGCCTGTCGCGATTGCGCCAAACGGCCGACAAATGGCGCATCTTTTACTGTTCTCCAATCAACAAACCACTTTTTGCCAACGGTCACCCAAGAGTTATTAAGCAGCCCTGGCATTAAGACTAATATGGTCACTATAAAGAAAATGCCTGGAGCAAAGTAAACAAACTTCTGTTTTACTGTTTTCATATTTCACCATTCCCAAGAGAAAGAGTACTCTTCCAAGTTCGTCATACTTTTGCATTTTTGCGCCATAACACAATCTCGCCACGATACGACCTGTATAACATAGCAACAAAAAACTTCTCAGTTAATATAGTTTTCATAGCACAAAGTCAAAGAGTCAAGGCAGCTTAACTTTATCCCATAGCACATCAGGGGAATTCTTAAGGAAATAAAAATCCATTCCAAAATACTCCGCTTTCACGTAGTGCATTGCAACCCAACCAGACAAATCATCTTCATCCCAACGAGTTCTTTGAATATAAGTCGGCCTGAGGTGAATTATTGAGTAATTCAGATCATACTTATTATGCCCTGGCCTACTCCAATAGCCAGAAACACGTGGCGGCAAATTAGCAATGTAACGATCTGATTTTCCTAAAAAATCAACGACACGATTGTCTATGTAATAAGGTATCGCGCCTGCCCAAATAACGCCAATCGTAGCATTGTCTGCTAGGATATCATTTAATACAGCAGCAGTATTAACATTTACCTTGTTGCTATCGGTTTGATAAGGTTTTGATTTAAGCAAAATCTCCGGCAAAAAACGAAAATTTACCACAAAAACGCCACCTAGCAACAAGAATAACATAACCAACTTTGCAAATACCTCCACGTAATTTATATCAAAAAGCAAATTAGCGACCGCAGAAAGTCTAAAAAATAATCTATTAATAATGGACATTATTATTTCAACATACAATATCATCGCTAAAGGCATAATCGGTGACGTAATACGCCAATAATCCCACGCATCGCCTCCAATATAAATTTGGTAAAAAATCATAGACCAAACTAGTGAAAAGATAAGCATTTTTTCACTTCGAAAAAAATTAACAAAAGCCAACACAGACAAGACCGATGCTATCAGAACGATTCCCGTTTCACGAAAAAAAGGTTCTATAAAAACAACGCCATACCTGATACGCAACAGCAAAGACATTCCTGTCAACTTAAGTATATACGTGTTCGGCAGGGCTTCTCCATAATAAAAGTACTGAAAACTCAATTGTCCAAAAACAAACAAGGAGTACAATCCCACAGGAAGCAGAAATCGAAAATATCTATAATCTTTTTCCTGTTGAATAGTTTTCCAAACAACATACAACCATATAAAAAAAGCAGGAATTATCGACTCATTTCTGGTCAGAAAAGCAAATCCTAATGACACAGAGGTTAATGCTAAAAACTTAATATTTCGCGATTGAGTAAACCTAAGAGCGAATAGAACACTTAATAACAACAAAACAGAAAACAATCCAGTTTCCATTCCCATAAGAGACCAATAAGCTAACGGATAATAGGACAGCCCGAACAAAAAAGATAAAACCTTTATGAATGCGCGTCTATAATCCGCAAATTGAAAAATATGCCCAGCAATTCGCATATTGAAGTATGCAACCGCCAGCATAAAAAAGATGCCTGAAATCTGAATAGACAGTACCGCATTTGTTTTACTAAAAAGCAAGGTTGAAATAGACATTAATAAAGTCATAAGCAAATTTGAATAACCTTGAACATACTCCCCAGGATTCCATACCAACCCATATCCATGTGAAAATTTCCATGCATATCTCATGGAAATCATAGCATCATCAAATAAAGAATAAGAGCGATTTCCATCAATTGTGATAAACGAAGAATTATAAATAAATACTACACTCCACACAATAAACACAAAACCAATAAAAAACATGAACGCACTTTCAGTATTTATACTTATTTTTTTCATCGACACCTCCGATAGTTCAAATAATTGCCAGGGTTTTGAAAACTATTTTTCACCGTCATTGATGACAAAGTGGGCTTCAATCAACGATAAAATATTCTCAAGAGTTGAAATGTGGTTACTATAAGTCCTTCTCCATGACCCGGCCGTCTTCGCCGTCATTGTAGTAGGCTTTCCAAATATCAGCTGTTGTATAGCCTACTTTTTCATACATGGCGATGGCAACATGATTCGAAGTTCGCACGGTCAAACGCACTCTTGGCACTCCAAGTTTGCTTTCGCAAGCCTGTAACAATGCGCGCCCTATGCCTTTTTGCCGATGCCGTGGATCCACTGCAATCGTGGCAACCCAGCCCCACCCGTCGCGCGGATGCGGGTCACCAGCCACGAATCCAACCATTTGGTCATCCTCAACCGCTTTAAGTCGAATCACATCAGTGAAGGTCAGTACAGCGATCAGGTCAAACAAAGGCCATGCATCTTTCCCAAAACTTGCCTGTTCCAATTTTCGAAGCGCGTTGAGATCGAGGAGGGATGTCTTAATAATTTCCATGGATGGGGGGATTGTATCAATAAAAAAAGGTGGAAAGTGGAATATCAATTCTCCACTTTCCACCTGTCAACGTGTTTACCTGTTTACGTTTCTACTTTTTCACATCTTTGCCGAGGAAGTTATCCAGCATGCTGGTGAATTCCATCGGGAAGATGTACTTGGTGGATGGGCTTGAGCCGAGGGACTTGAGCGTTTCAAAATACTGCAAAGTCATCGTCTTTTGATCTACCAGCTTGGCGGCGTTGAAGATGGCTTCCAAAGCAACTGCAAAACCTTCTGCGCGTAAAGCCTGCGCCTGCTTATCACCTTCAGCGCGCAGGATGTTGGACTCGCGTTCACCTTGAGCCTGCAAAATGGCTGCTTGCTTGGTGCCTTCTGCGCGGTTCTTCGCAGCTTCCTGATCACCCATGGATTCGGTCACGAGCGCGCGGCGGACGCGTTCTGCTGTCATCTGGCGGTTCATCGCATCTTGAACATCACGCGGCGGGACGATCTCCCGAATTTCGACATTTGTAACTTTTACGCCCCAGCGCCCCGTCACTTCATCAAGGCGGGTGCGGAGCATGGTGTTGATATGCTCTCTTTGAGATAACACTTCATCCAGCATGATGCCGCCGATCACGGCGCGCAGTGTGGTTGCCGCAATACCCGCAGCGGCGGCTTCAAAATTACTTACCTGCAAAACCGATTCGGCCGGGTCCAACACTTTGAAGTACCACAAAAAGTCAATTGAGATCGGCGCGTTATCTTTGGTAATTGAAGTTTGCTGGGGAATTTCGCGCACTTGTTCGCGCAGGTCTGCTTTTACACCGCGATCAATCACGGGGATGAGCAGAACAACCCCAGGTCCTTTTGCCCCCACACAACGACCGAGACGGAATACGACCAGGCGTTGATATTCGGGAACAATGCGGATGGCATTGGCAAGAAATACAAAGCCAATAACCAATACCGCTCCAACAAAACAAAAAACAGTGCTGCCAGCTGCAAAGGGATCCATTTTTTTCTCCTTAAAGATTTAATCTTGACTAATCATCTTTTTCAACCACGAGGATAAAGCCCTCGCGACGAACGACACGAATTGAGCTGCCATCAGGAATGGGGGTGTCGCTTTTGGCAGACCACATTTCCCCTGCCAAATAGACGCTTCCCTCTTCATGGACTTTTGATTTGGCTTCGCCGATTGAGCCGACGAGTTTTTCAAGATCATGCGCTGGGCGCGCTCCTGCGGCTTGTACAGTTTTCCGAACGACGATCCACAAAAAGGCTGATAAAAATCCTGATGTCACCAGCGCAACGAACGGGTTGACGGCGGGTTTCCATCCATCCACTGCAAACATGAACACCGAACCGATGACCAACAAAAGAATAGACAGCCCGAGGTAGATTTCGCGTTTTGGTTTTTGGATGGCATAGATAAATGGAATAATGCTTAAAACAAGAATTACCAATGCCCACCAATTGAATGACAGTTTATAAACAGCATAACCCGCCAACGCAAGGCAGAAGAACGCACCAATTTCAAACAACCCTGTGCCCGGCGTAACAAGCGCCATCAAGCCAAGTAAAACGCCGCCCAGCAGGATTAGGTACGCAACATTCGGCTCCAGTAGAAAGTCCATTATGCCTCCATTTGATTATACAACAGATGAGTGAATTCGATTCTATTTACGAGAATCGCCAGATCAAGGTTGTGAAGAATTTCGTTGAGAGTGGCTGTATAATCAGTTCGTTGAAAATACCCCTCCTATAGGAGCCTCAGTGAAATTTCAAAAAATTTGTGTCATCGGGCTTGGCTATATCGGTCTCCCTACCGCCTCCACCTTTGCCGCACATGGAGTCAATGTCCTTGGCGTGGATATTAATTCTCACATTATCGAGACCCTGAATAAAGGCGAGATCCATATTCACGAACCTGGATTGCGCGAGGAGGTGACCAAAGCCATTCGCTCTGGCAAATTTAGGGTTGCGATCAAACCTGAAGAGGCAGATGTCTTTATCATTGCCGTTCCGACACCTTTTCAGGAAAACAAATTCGGTCAATACAACGATATGACTTACAAACTGGCGGACATGCGCGCCGTGATCTCTGCGGCCGAATCCATCCTGCCATTTTTAAGGAAGGGGAATCTGGTTGTGCTTGAGTCGACTTCCCCTCCACGCACGACTGTGGATTTGATTGCCCCGATCCTCGCTCGTACCGGCCTCGAAACTGGGCGTGACTTTCATTTGGCTTATTCTCCCGAACGGGTTTTGCCGGGACAGATCATGCGTGAATTGATCGAGAACGCGCGCGTCATCGGCGGTGTCAATCCTGAATCGGCTCAAATGGGCCACGACCTTTATGCGATTTTCGTAAAAGGACAGATCGTTCAAACCGATGCGACCACCGCTGAAATGGTCAAATTGATGGAAAATACACATCGCGATGTTAATATCGCGATCGCAAACGAATTCTCCCGCCTCGCCGATAAATTCGGCGTGGACATATGGGAGGCTATTTCTCTCGCGAATCTGCACCCGCGCATAAAAATCCTTAGCCCCGGTCCCGGCGTGGGCGGACATTGCATCAGCGTGGATCCGTGGTTCTTTGTGGAAGCCGCTCCAGAGTTAACCTCTCTCATCTACCACTCACGGCAGGTGAATGATGCGCAGCCACATTTTGTGGCGGATACTGCCAAACGCGCATTGGTCACGCTTTCAAAGAAGAAAATTGCCGTGCTTGGTTTAGCTTACAAACCTGATGTAGATGACCTGCGCGAAAGTCCTGCAAACGAAGTAGTGCACCTGCTTCAAGATGAAGGCGCACAAGTAAAAGTATGGGAGCCTTTCAAACCGGATGCAAATCTGCCGGACATTCAAATGGCTCCCTCTCTTGAAGATGCAATAAAAGATGCAGATGCGATCATGTTATTGGTAAAACACACAGAATTCAGCCAATTAAATCCGGAAGAAATCGCAAAAAAAACCAAGGCGCGTATTGCGATAGACACCGTGAATGGATGGAACAGCGAAGCATGGAAAGAATCTGGCTTTCAACTATTCCGCCTCGGCGATAATAAATCGAAAACTACAAATTGAAAATTCTCTCCGTATTCGGCACACGGCCAGAAGCCGTGAAAATGGCTCCGATTGTGAGACTGCTTGCTCAAACAGCAGGTGTGGAATCGCGCGTCTGCGTCACAGCCCAACATCGTCAAATGCTGGATCAGGTGTTGAGTTTGTTTGAGGTCAAGCCTGATTATGATTTGGACTTGATGCGAGATGACCAATCCCTTGCGCAGTTAAGCGCAGCGATCTTTACCAATCTCAACCCCGTTATTACAGATTTCAAACCTGATTGGGTTTTAGCGCAGGGCGATACAACCACAGTTGCGATGACCTCCCTGCTTGCATATTATCACCGCACCAAATTCGGTCATGTAGAGGCGGGACTTCGCACCCACGATAAATGGCAGCCCTTCCCGGAAGAGATCAATCGCCGCGTAGCCGGCGTGACCGCCGACTTGCATTTCGCGCCGACAGAATGGTCAAAGCAAAACCTTTTGCGTGAAGGAATTGCTGCAAGTATTATCAAAGTTACGGGCAACACCGTCATTGATGCGTTGCAATATGTGTCCAGAAAGCCCGAACCCGCAGAAATTACTCAACTCATAACCGCCAAACTAAAAACTAATAAACTTATCCTTGTCACAGCCCACCGCCGCGAGAATTTTGGAAGACCGATGGAAGATATTTGCCAGGCACTGCTCGAACTGGCAAAACGCGGCGGCGTGGAAATCGTGTACCCAGTCCATTTGAATCCCAACGTGCAGGAGCCTGTCAACAGACTTCTCAAAGGAAAAAACCACATTACCCTGCTGCCGCCATTGGATTATTTACCGCTTGTCCACTTGATGAAACACGCCGCACTCATTCTGACTGATTCGGGCGGGATTCAGGAAGAAGCGCCCGCCTTTGGCATCCCGACTCTTGTCCTGAGAGAGGTGACCGAACGCCCGGAGGGAGTCGCAGCGGGGACACTCAAACTTGTGGGAACAGGAACCAGCCGCATCGTCGAGGAGGCGAAGCGACTTTTGGATAATGAAATCGCATATGCAGAAATGGCCAAGGCGGTCAATCCTTATGGCGATGGTCACGCCGCTGAAAAGATCGTTCAGGCATTAATAAGTAATGATCTCAGTTAGCTGTTTGTATTGTCCTGTTAAATATTTCTGGGTATAATGAACAAGATAATAATGTTCAGACGAATCATTGCAATAATCACAGCAATTGGTTTACTTGGCGCTGGTTGGGTTTCTGTTTACGCTCAAACACTGGAGTCGAAATATTTTAGCGAGACCGGTCACAATGTTAAAGGGGAGTTCTTGGAATTTTATGACAACAACCCGAATGCAACTTTTCTCTATGGCTACCCCATCACAGAGGAATTCGCCAGCAAAGACGGGGAGACCGTGCAATACTTCCAGCGCGCACGTTTTGAGTACCACGCAGAACTGCCTGCCGGGGGGCGTGTTCAACTTACGCCTCTGGGGCAAAAAACCTTCGTATCCAGCGGCACACAGAATATAAACAACTCCTTCGCATGCCGCACTTACCAAGAGACAGGTTATGCGGTTTGTTTTGCCTTTCTTGAATTCTTCGACCAATATGGCGGCACGGCGCAATTTGGTTACCCCATCTCCGGTTTTGAATATCATGAAGATAAACTTGTTCAATACTTTGAAAGGACAAGGTTGGAATGGCAGCCTTGGAAAGCCGAAGGCCAGCGAGTCGTTGTTTCAGACCTCGGGCGCATTTACTTTGACAGCCTTGGGGAAGACCCTGGCTTGCTGGCTTCAACCAATCCAATTGGAAATGCCCCGAAAGTTATTACTAGTCTGCAGGTGCGCGCGTTTGCGCAGAACGCCGTGAGATTGGCAAGTGACGACCAGACAATCTTTTTGATCCTGCAAGATCAAAACGCGCAACCTGTATCCAACGCTGGTTGTATGGCATCCTTACACTGGCCCGATGGAAGAAACGACTCAACCGTCATCACAACCGACTCCAACGGCGTCGGTGTCATCTCATTCTCATTCGTTGACCAGCCTTATGCCCGCCTCATCTACGCGGATATTAACTGCGCCTACATTGGCTTAAACGCAACCACTACAACATCATTCAGGATCTGGTACTAAAACCTCCCACAGTGCGGGAGGTTTTTATAACAATTCCTTGATATCAAACACAGGACCATCTTTGCAGATCATTTTCCATTTATGACGAAGCGTTAACGCGCAGACACCACATTCAGCAAGCGCCCCGCAGGGCATTGGCGCGCGGACTAATACCTGCCCCTTCGACACGGTGAGCGAAGGTCGAGCCGTCAGGGCAGCGGCTTCCGACCGCGCCCGGACATGCTCCTGTTTCCCAAGCATTTCCATCAACTGATGCAAGTTCTCGCGCCGGACATCCATCGCGGCATAATCTGCCCATTGGATGATCTCCCGCAGAACTTGCAAAGGCTGGATTTCAACAACCTCGGGTAAATCCTTCACCGCTGAATCGCAAACCAATACCACTTCCGCGTTTTGTTTGAGCGCAACGGCGATTAATCCATGCAGGCGTACGGGCGCATCATCAAAGGCGATCATCGCCACTTTGCGGGCCGCGGGCGGGGTTACAAATCCATGCCCGATCGGGCCGCGCAGATTGAGACGCGCGCCCGGAAGCCAAGCTGATTTCAAAAGCGGCGCGCAGCGAAATCCATTCGGCGCTGAGTCGCTGAAGAAAACTGGAACAGCTAACGGTGAGTCCGAGGCGGGTGCATGAGCGAGCAGATATTGTCC
>Ga0082335_1002284_pt1 | contig 36462 bp, 32 predicted proteins | sample Subgrocontami58m_FD_72375 | JGI IMG/M metagenome (GOLD analysis project Ga0082335, IMG submission 72375) | Subsurface groundwater microbial communities from S. Glens Falls, New York, USA - GMW37 contaminated, 5.8 m (SPADES assembly) (version 2) ... | reverse complement strand
TCTCCACCAGGGTGGTGGTGTTGCCGGCGGCGTCGGTCACGCTGTAGGTGCGGACCTGGACCTTGATGGCGTTGCCGTCGTGGTCGCGGCCATTGTCCTTGTCCTTGTCCTTGCCGTCGTCGCCCTTGTTGCCGCCCTTGTCGTCTTTGTTGCCCTTGGCGTTCTTGTCGTCCTGGGTCTTGGTCTTGCTGTCGCCGTCCCACTTGTCGTGCCAATCGTGGTCGTCATCGCCGTCGTCGCCATCGCCCCATTTGGCCGTGGTGACGGAGACGGGAGTGAGCAGGCCGGCGGGCACGCCGGAGCCGCCGTCGCGGGCAAACACCAGCACGTCCTTGGTGGCCGGATCGAACTGGTTGTACAGCTCGGGGGCCGTCTTGTCGACCTTCACGGTGGAGCTGGCCGAACCGGTGTTGCCGGCCTTGTCGGTACAACTTGCGGTGAGGGTGATGCTGCCCTCGCCGGTCGAGGTGCTGCTGGTCGTGCAGTTGGCCGGGTCGGCACCGGCGCCGCCGTCGGTCCAGTTCCAAGCCACCGTCACGTCGCTGTTGTTCCAGCCCGCCCCGTTGGCGGCGGGGGTGGCGGTAGGCGCCGCCACGGGGGCCTTCTTGTCGACCTTGTTGCCGGCGATCGGACCGGCGGTGGCGCAGTTGGCCGCGTTATCGCACACCGCACGGCTGCCCGTGCTGGCGTTGGCGGTCTCGGTGCCGTTCGCCACGCTGGTGCTCAGCAAGAAGCTGGCATCGGCGGGGTTCGCCAGGCCCGTGCCGCCGTCGGTGGCGGTGCAGGCGCTGCTCACGTCGGCGGCATGCCACTGACCGTCGGCCGCCGCGCACACCACCGTGGGCGGCGTCGTGTCCTTCACCGTGACAGTGAAGCTGGCGGTGCCGGTATTGCCTGCCGCGTCCTTAGCGGTGCAGGTCACCGTGGTGTTCCCGAGCGCGAACTGGCTGCCCGAGGCCGGGAGACAGGTGGGGCCGCTGGTGACGCCGATGTTATCGGTTGCCGTTGCGTTCGGATAGGTGACCACCGCGCCCGCTGCGCTGGTCGCTTCCGCGGTGACGTTGGCGGGAGCCGTCACAACGGGCGGAACGCCGTCCGCTGCTACGGCCACCGCTATGCTGGCGATGTTGCTCTGGGCCCCCAGATTGTCGGCCACCTGCACACTCACCACCGAGGTGGGGGCGCCGGTGAACGTGCACTGGAAGCTGCCGCCGGTGGCCGTGGTGGTGACCGCACCGGCCAAGGCGCCGTGGGCGCCGCAGCTTGCCGTCACCACGGTGAACGTGGCCCCGGCATCGGTGTCCGTAACGGTGAACGCGTAGCTGGCGGTGCTGCCCACCGCACTGCTGGCCGGGCCGGTCAGGCCGGCCACCGGCACCGCGTTGGCGGGCGCCGCGAAGGTGGTGTAGGGGCCGCCTTCCCAGCTAAATTGTGCCTGCTGCGGACCGTCGCAGCAGCCCTCAAACCCGTAGGAATCGATGGTGTGCGGGCCGGCCGTCACGGCCACGGTCCCCTTCAGAAACTGGGTGGGATTGCTGTAGTTGCCATTCCACCACATGTCGTTGTTGCGAAACTCCACCAGCGCGCCGTCGAAGACAAGCGTGCCGCCGGCGCCAAAATCGGCGCCCATACGCAGCGCCATGCTTCCTGCCGCCGACGCATTGATGGAGAAGTGGTGGTGATACCCGATGTTGCTATTCCCCCCACCGAACGTGATCTGATTGCTCACGTTATTGAAGGTGGTGAGGGTCTTGGGGCCGGGCGCGTAGCCGGCGGTGCCCACTGGTAACGAGAAGTAGATGTTCACCGCATCCGTGGAGTTGGCGGGAACGGGTCCGGTCCAACGTCGCGTCTCCAGGGTGATGCTGGTGACGGCGGGCGGGGCCGAGGCCACCACCTTGGTAGGTGCGAACGCGGCGACGGGCAGCGCCACTGCCGTTACTGCCAGCGCGATGGCGAGTCTACGAACCGTCCTAGCCCAGGACGCGCGCGGGTGAAAGGCGTTCATCGGTACTCCTTCGAGGGTTTGCCGCAGGGATCTAACCTCGGCACTATACGGGACTCCTAGCAGCAGATATGTGATCTAGGACACTCTATGAGCGTGACACGACCCACACTGCCCGCTCCTCCCTCACGTGGAGTGCACCCTCCGCACTCACCCGTCGGAGCGCCCGCTCCTGGCTTGTTGCTAGGGCCGCGGCATGGCAGCGGGCAGGGAACCGAGCGCTATTCGATGCCGAGGAGGACCCGGCGGAGGAAGAGCAGGGCGTTGTGGGCGGCGCGCAGCTTGATGTCGGGGCGGTGCTGCTGGTAGATACCGCCGGTCATCACCCGCTGGTTGTCGGCGGTGGCGATGCCGATGAATACCGTGCCGGGGCTCTTGCCCTCCGAGGGGTCGGGGCCGGCCACGCCGGTGACGCTCAGGCCCACGTCGGCACCAAGCCGTTCACGCACGGCGACCGCCATCGCTATCGCCGTCTCGGCCGACACCGCGCCGTGCTCTTCGATGATGCTGGGGTGCACGCCGTGGGCGATCTTCATGGCGTTGGTGTAGGTGATGATGCCGCCCTTGTAGTAGGTGGAACTGCCGGGCACGTCGGTCACCATGCTGCCCACCAGGCCGCCGGTGCAGCTCTCCATGGTGGCCAGCGTCAGACCGCGCTCCTTCAGCAGGCGGCCCGCGGCCACGGCCGGCGTCTCGTCGTCGGCGCCCCAGATGACGTCGCCCAGGATGGCGTGCACTCGGGGCTCCAGCGCGTCGAGCATCGCCTGGGCTTCGGGCGGGCGGGCGGCCTTGGCGCTGAGGCGCAGGTGGATGCCGTCGCTCTTGGCGTAGACGCCGATGCTGGGGTTGGTGCTGCTGAGCAGCGGGCTCAGCATCTCGTCCACCAGGCTCTCGCTCAGGCCGTTGGTCTTGATGATCTTCGACAGGATGACGCTGCCGTCGGAGCGCTCCAACAGGCGGGGGGCCACCTGCTGCTCCCACATCAGGAACATCTCGCTGGGCACGCCGGGCATGCTCGCGATGATGCGGCCGTCCCGCTCGGTCCACCAGCCGGGGGCGCTGCCGCGCGGGTTGGGGATGGCCTGGGCCGACGGGATGAGGGTGGCCTGCTTGATGTTGCGCTCGGGCATGGGGATAGCGCGGCGGGAAAAGCGCGATCGCAGCGTCTCCTCCAGGTCGGGCATCACCTGCATGGTCTCGCCCAGCAGGTCGGCGATGCTCTCGCGGGTCAGGTCGTCCTCGGTGGGGCCCATGCCGCCGGTGGTGATGATGACGTCGGAGCGTTCCCACGCCCGCCGCAGCGTCTGCACAACGCGCCCCTGGTTGTCGCCCACCGTCGACACGTAGTAGAGGTCGACGCCGAGTGACGGCAGCCGGCTGGCGAGCCAGGCGGAGTTGGTGTCGACGATCTGGCCGAACAGGATCTCGGTGCCAATGGAGATGATCTCGGCTCGCATGCGGGACTCCTTCGTGGGACGGGCGTGGGCTGCGGAGTGCGTGGGACGCGTGCCGATGATAGTGGCGAGCGTGGGTGCGCGGCAAGTGTGGGTGGGCGGCGCCAGTTCTTCCCCCTGCCTAGGGGGAAGCTAGATGGGGGTAAGCCAGGAGGGACGGCCGGCGCGATGGTGGAACCGCGCCTGAGCTGACCGGTTGTGGCCCCAGCCGGGGAGGGAAGGGCTGTAGATGGGTCCCGTTGCGGCGTATCCCGCCCGCCCACCCTCGATCTGTCCACATTAGGGGGACACCCCCCACCCCCCTGGCAAAGAGGGCTGCGCCCTCTCTGCACTCACCTGATGGGTGGTTTCTGCCAAGCGGCTTACGGCTGGGACGTCTTGTCGGAAACATCGCCTTCAGTCCAAAGCGACCAACACCGATGTTTGGAGTCGGGGGGCTATTTGTAAAGCAGGCGGGGGAGGAAGAGGGAGAGGTCGGGCCAGTAGGTGACGACGGCGAGGACGGCGCACTGCACGATGATCCAGGGCGCGGCGGCGCGCATGACGGTGTAGAGCGGCATTTTGGCGATGCCGCTGGCGACGTACAGGTTGAGGCCGACCGGCGGGGTGATGAGCCCGATCTCCATGTTCATGGTCATGATGATGCCGAGGTGGATTGGGTCGATGCCGGCCGCCTTGGCAATGGGGTGGAAGATGGGCGCCATGATGAGGATGATCGGCGTCGGGTCCATGAAGTCGCCGGCCAGCAGCAGCAGCAGGTTGATGAGCATCAGGATCATCCACGGCTCGTGGGAAATGCCCGCCACCATCTCGGTGATCTGCTGCGGAATGTGTTCGATGGTGAGCACAAAGGCGAAGAGCTGGGCCATGGTGATGATGAACATCAGCATGGCGCTGGTCTTGCCGGTCTCGATGAAGATCTTGGGGAAGTCGCGCAACGCCAGTTCGTGGTGCACGAACATGCCGACGAACACCCCCACCAGCACCGCGACGGCCGCGGCCTCGGTGGGCGTGAACACGCCGCTGTAGATGCCGCCGATGATGACGGCGGGCAGCAGCAGGCTGGGCACGGCCTCTTTGAACGCCCGCCACCGCTCGCCCCAGCTTAGCGCGGCGGTGCGGGCGTAGCCGCGGCGGCGGGCCACCACATAGCAGGTGAGGGCCAGCACGGCCGCCTGGAACAGGCCGGGGATGACGCCCGCCATGAACAGCTTGCCCACCGACTCGTTGGTGGCGAACCCGTAGAGCACCATCGGGATGCTGGGCGGGATCATGATGCCGAGCGCGCCGGCGGTGGACATGGACCCAACCGCGTAGTTGCGGCCATAGCCGGCTTTGATCATGGCCGGGATCATGATGGTGCCGATGGCGACCACCGTGGCGGGGCTGGAGCCGGAGACGGCGGCGAACAGCGCACAGGCCGCCACGCCCGAGATAGCCAGCCCGCCGTGGATATGGCCAAAGAACGCCGTGCTCAAACGGATGATGCGGTCGGCCACACCACCCACCGAGAACACATTACTGGCCAGAATAAAGAACGGCACCGCCATCAACGGAAACGAATCGAGGTTGGTGAAGATCTTGCCGGCGATCTGCTCCAGCGGCACGGTGGTGAAGTAGTACAGCGCCGCCGAGGCGGAGATGCCGAGCGACAGGGCGATGGAGAATCCCGCGAACAACAGTGCGAATAGCAGTCCAAACAGGAAGCCGATCATACGGCGTTCTCGCCCAGTTCCTCAATGTCGACGGCCTGGGCACTGCGCTTGACCTCGGACGCGGGCTTGCGCCACAGGTCCACCAGCACCTGCACCTGGTGCATGGCCATCAGCGACATTGACACCGGGATGGAGAGGTAGAGCAGCCAGCGGGGAATGCCGACGTCGGCGGTGACCTGGCCAGTGCCGAAGCTGAATTGCACTTGGCTGACGCCCAGCACGGCGACCCACGCCGTGAACGCCGCTCCCACCACCAGGCTCAGCAGCACCACGGCCTTGCAGGCGTTGGCCGGCAGGCGCTGCACCAGCACGTCGACGCCAATGTGGATGCCCTGTCGGGTGCCCAGGGCGGCGCCCAGCAGCATGCCCCAGATCATGGTCATCTGGGCCACCTCGCCGCCGCCACCGATGCCGCCGGAGACGCGGATGCCGAACAGCGTCTCGAGCAACTCTCCGCCGTTGCGCAGAAACACGTCCACGATGGTGACGGCGACGGACAGGCCGAGGCCAACCCCAGCCGCTAGCGCTTCGAGGCGATAGAGCAGGGAGTCGGCCTTGTGGTAGAGCCGGAGCAGTGCGGGCAACGAGAGGGGGTGCTAACGGTCTAGCGGGCGGTGTTCAGCGACTTGAGCTTGTCGAGGATGTCTTTGCCGGTGCGGGGCTCCCAGAGCTTGAGCACTTGCTCGCCATAGCCGGCCCAGGCCTTCGCCTCCGCCTCGGTCTGCTCATGCAGGTCGATGCGGCCGGCCTTCTTGATAGCGGCGAACGCGGTGGCGTTGTCCTCGGCGGCGGTCTTGTTGTTAAAGCGGGTGGTCTCGTCCATCGCATCGCCCAGCAGCTTGCGCGTCGGGGCGTCCAGGCCGTCCCAGAACTTGGCGCTGGTGGCTACGGCGTAGAGCAGCAGCACGCCGCCACGGCTGACCGTGCCGTATTTCTGCACCTCGTCGAACTTCTGGGTGAGGATGTTGCTCCAGCTATTGAACTGGCCGTCCACCACGCCCTGCTGCAGCGCGCCGAACACTTCGGAGAAGGCCATCACCTGCGCCGAGCCACCCATGGCCTTCACGAACTCCTCGTCGGGCTTGCCGGACGTGCGGAACTTCTGGCCCTTGAAGTCGTCGGGGGTGATGAGCGGGCGCTTGGACGAAGTGAAGTGCTTGAAGCCATTGAGCCACACGCCCAGGCCCACCATGCCTTTCGGCCGCAGCTTGTCCATCAGCTCCTTGGCCACCGGGTTGCCCGGCTCGCCAAACTTGTCGCCGGCCTCGGCGCTCAGGAAGATGCCGGGCAGCACCGGAGCCTCCCAGGCGGGCTCCAGCACGCCGATCTTGTCGGTGCCGGGGGCGATGAAGTGGATGGCGCCCTGCTGCAACGCCTCGATCTCCTCGCCGTCTTTGTACAGCTCGGAGTTAGGGAAGACCTGCACTTCGATGTTGCCACCGGAGCGCTCTTTCACGATCTTGGCGAAGTACTCGGCGGCCTTGCCCTTGGGAGTGTCCTTGGCCACCACATGGTTAAACTTCAGCGTCATCTTGGGGTAGACGGGCGCCGCAGCGGGCTGGCCGGCGGCGGGTTGGGCCGGCGCGGCCGGCTGCTCGGGCACCGCGCGCTGCGGTGCGCAGGCGGCCGCCAGCAGCGAGAGCGCCACCAGGGGACTGGCAAGTGCAAACAGTCGGGCTAACGGTTTCATACGTCCTCCTTCAGGAACAGGCGCGCGCCGCCACTAGGCGGTGGTGCGCCTTCGCTTGGCAAAGGATAGGGGCGCGCCGCACTTGCGTCAAGAATTGCGGGGTTTGGAATGCACCAGGGAGTGCCCACACGTTGGGAGGTTGAAGAGGCATTGGAGGAAGGCTCTGGTTCCCCCCCTGCCCAGGGGGAAGTGAGATGGGGGTCAGCCTTGGGGGTCGTTCGGAGGTTGGGGCAAGGTAAGCGGCGGGGATTGGTTAGGGTGCGGATGGCTCCCCCCTCACCCTAACCTCTCCCAGAGGGAGAGGGAGTCGGAGCTAGTCGTTGCGGAGCTTGAGGACGGCCATGAAGGCTTCCTGGGGGATCTCGACGGAGCCGAGGCGCTTCATGCGTTTCTTGCCCTCGACCTGCTTTTCGAGCAGCTTGCGCTTGCGGCTGATGTCGCCGCCGTAGCACTTGGCCAGCACGTTCTTGCGGACGGCCCGCACCGTTTCGCGGGCCACCACCCGCCCGCCAATGGCAGCCTGGATGGGCACGTCGAACATTTGGCGGGGGATGAGTGTGCGCAGGCGTTCCACCAGCAGCCGGCCCTCGCGCGGGGCGCCCTCGGCATGGGTGATGACGGAGAGGGCGTCGACCGGCACGCCGTTGACCAGCACGTCGAGCTTCACCAGGCTGGCGGGGCGCATCTGCCAGAAGCTGTAGTCCAGGCTGGCGTAGCCCTGGGTGCGGCTCTTCAGTTCGTCGTAGAAGCCCACCAGCATCTCGGACAGCGGCAGGTGGAACTTGATGACGACGCGCGCCTCGCTGGCGTCCTCGGGCGCCACCCGGCCGGCAGAGTCGTTCAGGCTACCGCCGCTGGTGTCCAGGTACTCCATATTCAGGAATTCGCCACGGCTGGAGATGACCAGGTCCATGCAGGCGCCGATGTAGCGGGAGGGGGAAACGATGCTGATTTCCATCCAGGGCTCGCGCATCACGTTGACGCGGCTGGGGTCGGGCATCAGCGCCGGGTTGTCGATGGTGAGCGTGTCGCCGTTGGTGAGGTCGATCTCGTACTCCACGCTGGGGGCGGTGATGAGCAGGTTCAGGTCGTACTCGCGCTCCAGCCGCTCCTGCACCACCTCCATATGCAGCAGGCCCAGGAAGCCGCAGCGGAAGCCGGGCCCCAGCGCCACCGAGTTCTCCGGCTCGAAGCTGAGCGATGCATCGTTGAGGCGGAGCTTATCTAACGCATCACGCAGTAGCGGGAAGTCGTTGCTATCAGAGGGGTAGAGGCCTGCGAACACCATGGGCTTGATGGCGCGGTACCCCCCCAACGCCACGGTGGCCGGCTCAGCGTCGTTGGTGACGGTGTCGCCCACGCGGGCGTCGCGCACGTTCTTGAGGCCGGTGGCGATGTAGCCCGTTTGCCCGCACAGCAGCTCCGGCTGGGCGGTGAGGGCGGGGCGGAACACGCCCGCCTCCAGGGTGTCGACGGCAACGTCGGTGGCCATCATGCGCAGGCGGGGCAGGCCCCGGATGGCGCCGTCCACCACGCGGATGTAGGCGATCACGCCCTTGTAGGAATCGTACTTGCTATCGAAGATGAGCGCCCGCAATGGTGCGTTAGGATTGCCGGAGGGCGGCGGCAAGTGTTTTACCACCGCCTCCAGGATGTCCTGGGTGCCCAGGCCTTCCTTGGCCGACGCGTAGATGATGTCTTCCTTGCGCAGGCCCAGCACCCGCTGGATCTGGTTGGCTACGGCCTCGGGGTCGGCGCTGGGGAGGTCAATCTTGTTGATGACCGGCACCAGCACCAGGTCCTCTTCCATGGCCAGGTAGACGTTGGCTAGGGTCTGGGCCTGGATGCCCTGCGTAGCGTCCACCACCAGAATGGCGCCCTCGCACGCGGCCAGGCTGCGGCTCACCTCGTAGGTGAAGTCCACATGGCCTGGGGTGTCGATGAGGTTGAGCTGGTATTCCTCGCCATCGGCGGCGCGATAGTGCATTTGCACCGGCTGCAGCTTGATGGTGATGCCGCGTTCCCGCTCCAGGTCCATGGAGTCGAGCACCTGGGCCTGCATGTCGCGCTGGCTGATGGAGCCGGTGTACTCCAGCAGGCGGTCGGCCAGCGTGCTCTTGCCGTGGTCGATGTGGGCGATGATGCAGAAGTTGCGGATGTGCGATTGGTCAAACATGCGATGTGGAGGGCCCCCGTGTCTTCATTGTACAGGGATGGCATGGGAGCGGGGGACTGTTCGCCGTCCGGTTCCTAAGAGGACCACGCGATGACTCGTCAATGCGCTGTCGGCGTCAATGCGGCGATGGCCCGCTCGCAGAGGGCCACCACCTGGTACACGCTCCAAGCGAAGGGGATGTACCCGCCGTAGCCCAGCAGCGGCATCTCGAACACCTGCAGGAACTGCAGGTAGGGCACGGTGTAGGTCCACTTGGGCATGGCCCAGAAGTTCCAGAACTCCCAGCAGAAGCCGCAGGCTAGGCCGCCCGCTGCAATGGCCAGCGGCAGGCGCCACTGCCGCCGCCACAGGCACGCCATCAGGCTGGCGCCGCCGGTGAGTCCCGCCAGGCCGTCGAACACCAGGAACGGGGCCGTCCACGTGAACGAGTAGGCGTAGGTGGGCCAGAGGAACACGGCCACCTGCCAGAACAGGCCGCTGGCGATGAGGGCGAGATAGGCCGTGCGGGCAGCACCCCCGGCCCCTCTCCCAGGGGGAGAGGGGAGGTGAACCCGGCGCTCCGGCCACCAATGCAGGGCGGCGGTCCAGGCGGCGTGCAGGGCGGGGGCGACGGTAGAGAAGGCGAGGGTGGCGAACAGGAGGTAGGACGTGTCGTCGTACGCGACCACGCCATGGTAATGCCAGTTCTGCACCGTCTCGTTCACCAGCTCGAACCACCACCACAGGGGGGCGCTCAGCGCCATCAGCGCGAGCTGGCGCCGCCAGGGCCACGGCCGCTGCCCGCTGGCCGCCCGCACGAACACCGTGGCGCCGGTCCACAGCCCGAAGAAGAACAGCGGGTTCCAGTAGGTGCGCAGCGTCCAAAGCGCGGCCAGGCATGCCAGCGCCAGCGCGCCCGACGTTACCAGCCACCCACGGCGGGCAGGAACGGGGCCGGTGACGGGCAGCGCTGCGGACGGGGCGGGTGTCATGCACTCATTCTAGCGGCCGATGGGTTTGGGGCGGCGGGCGTGAGGCTGGGCAGGCGCGCACGTGGGTGCGTGCCGGAACATGGACGTTCCGTTGCTAGTGCAGGCGGAACGGCGGGTCGGGGACTGGCGTGTGCAGGCCGGGCGTCGCAGGCTGTCGATCGGTCTGGCTGGTGATGACGAGGCCCGCCATGGTGGCGGCGGCGAGGAGCACGGTCAGCAGGATCAGGCCGTCGACCGCCCACGCCTGCGCGAAGAAGCCGCCTGCCCAGCCGCCCAGCAACTGGCCGGCGCCCAGCAGCACCGAGTACAGCCCCATGAGGCTGCCGCGGTGCAATGGGAAGCGCTCGGACAGCTCGGCCAGGTAGGACAACGCAGCGGGCGTGAACCCGCTGGCGATCAGCAGCGCCAGCCCGCTCAGCGTTGCGAAGGTCTGGATGCGAGGCTCCTCGTAGGGCATGGAGTGGTTGAGTGCTGCCAGCACCACGCACAGCAGGCCGATGCCAATGGTAGACAGGAACATGATAGTGATCGCGCGCAGCCGTCCGAACGCCAGCGTCCACAGAAAGGTGCCAATGATGAACACCACGCCGACGCCTGCGCCCACCATGCCGACCTGCTGCGAGGTGAACCCGCCCACCAGAAACTGCTCCGGCAGGTCTTCGCGCGCCATCTGGAAGCTGAGGTGGGTGCCCCAGACGCCCAGCACGGCGTTCACACCGATCCAGGCGGGCAGGAACCCGGCGGTGACACGGTCGCGCAGCAGCACCTTGTAGGCCGTCAGGTCAATACGGTGGCGGCTGGCGGCGACCGCGGGTAGAGGCCCGGCTGCGGTGGTGCTGGGCACGAGTGCAAACAGCAGGAAGGCGAGGCCGTAGATGCCGAGGATAGCGTGGAAGGCCCCGGCGCCGAATGCTGCAAACAAGAAGCCGGCTGCTGCATGTCCCAGGGCGAAACCCAGGATGGTGGCCACCTCGAACACCGCCATCACCCGGCCGCGCGTTTTGGGCGAGGCCGCCGTTTCCGCCGCGAGGTGGCCGAGCACGGCGGGCACGGAGCTGCCGGACGAGAGGCCTTCGAACGCGCGGGCGAGCAGGAACAGGGGGAGGGCTTGGATCCAGGGCAGCGCCAGAATGGCCACCATGCCCAGCAGTGTGCCCAACAGCATGAACCGCTTGCGGCCGTAGCGGTCGCTCAATGTGCCGAAGAACGGGGCGGTAACCAGCTCCGAGAGGTAGAACGCCACCGCCAGCAGACCGATGAAGGTGGCGGGCACGTCGCCCTGCCGGCTTTGCAGGTGCGCGAGGTTGAGCGCGATGGCTGTCCCGGCCGAAGCCGACCCTATCCGCAGTGTGAGGTTGCCGGCAATGCACGGCGCCACAGTCCCGAGACGAATCGGTGTGCCCCTTTCGCGTATGGTGCTGTTAGCGCTGTTCCCTGCGCAGCGATGCATCCCGCGGTGCGGTTCTCTGCGGTATACTACGGCAGGTTGTATCTCTGATTGGCCGCTGCCGGTGCCCAGCCACCCAGCCGCCTTCGTAACGCCATAGTATCAGGAAGGTCTCCATGCGAGTGGTTTTCCTCGAAAACGTCCCGTCGGTGGCACGGGCCGGCGAAATCAAAGAGGTGAAGGACGGCTACGGCCGCAACTACCTTATCCCCCGCCACCTGGCCACCCCGGCCACCGGTGTTGTGCTGAAGCAGATCGAGGCGCAGCGGGCCTCTGAAGAGCGGCGCACCGCCAAGTTGGAGGCCGCGGCCGAGGGCTTGGCGCAAGAGTTGGAAGGCGTCACGGTCACCATCACGGCCAAGGTGGGCAATCAGGGCCGCCTGTACGGCTCGGTGACCAACGCCCACGTTGCGGCCGAGTTGGCGAAGGCCACCGGCAAGGCCATCGACCGCCGCCGGGTGTTGTTGCACGAGCCGATCCGCAGCCTGGGCACCTACCCCGTGGAGATCCACCTGACCAGCAGCCTGTCGGCGACCATCAACGTGGTGGTGCAGGGTCCCGACGGCCAAACCGCTTAACCGTCCGCGCCAGGAGGCGCCATGTATCCTGATAGGTTGCCGCCCAACGACATTGCGGCAGAGGAGTCTGTGCTGGGCTCCCTGCTGGTCGACGAGGAGGCAGCCTTCAAGGTCGTGGCCCTGCTGGGGCCGGAGGACTTTTTCCGGGAGAAGCACCGCTGGGTGTACGAGGCGTGCGCTGCACTGTATGAGCGCCGGGAGCCCGTCAACCAGATCTCGGTTGCCCATGAGTTAGCGCTCGCAGACCGTCTCGAAAGCGTCGGCGGGCTTGCGTACCTCAGCTACCTCAGCGGCGCGGTGCCCACCACCGTCTTTGCCGACCACTACGCCACCATGGTGCGGCGGTGCGCGGTCATGCGCCGGCTTATCGAGGCCTCGGGCCAGATAGCCGCGCTGGGCTTCGAGGGCGGCCCCGACAGCGACCAGGTGCTGGACAAGGCGGAGGACATCCTGTTCCGCCTGCGCACCGGACGGTCGCCGCAGGACTTCGTCAGGATCAAGGACATTGTTGACCAGTACCTGGCCGGGACGGAAGAGGCCACCAACCGCGCCACCGAGTTGCCCCACGTGCCGTCCGGCTACGAGCGGCTGGACCGGCTGCTGGGCGGCCTGCACCGCAGCGACCTGCTGATCCTGGCGGCCCGTCCCGGTATGGGCAAGACCAGTTTAGCGCTGGGCATTGCCTACAACGCCGCGAAGCAGAAGGGTGCCCGCATCGGCATCTTCAGCATGGAGATGAGTAAGGAGCAGGTGCTGGAGCGCCTGCTCTCCACCGTCACCAACATCGACATGCAGCGCCTGCGGCTGGGCCACTTGGAGCCTCACCACCTGACGGATGACGAGCACGACAGCATGATCACAGCCACCGCCACGCTGTCGGAGCTGGACATCTACATCGACGATTCGCCGCTGCTGACGCCGGCCGAGATGCGGGGCAAGGCCCGCCGCCTGAGCCAGGAGGTGAACGGCCTGGACATGGTGGTGCTGGACTATATGCAGCTCATGAGCGGCGCCAACGAGCGGGAGAACCGGGTGCAGCAGATGGGTGAGATCTCGCGGGCGCTCAAGGGCATAGCCCGCGAACTGAGCGTGCCGGTGCTGGCGCTGTCACAGCTCAACCGGGCCGTGGAGCAGCGGACGCCGCACATCCCCCAACTGGCCGACCTGCGGGAGAGCGGCAGCATCGAGCAGGACGCCGACGTGGTGATGTTCATCAGCCGCGAGGACGCGTACATCACCCAGGAGGAGTGGGAGCGCAAGAACCCCACCAAGCGCTACCCCGAGGGCATCGCCAACATCTACGTGGCCAAGCATCGCAACGGCCCCACCGGGGAGGTCGACCTGTTCTTCCAGAAGAAAACGGCCACCTTCTTCAGCTTGGCGGCGTCGTTCATACCGGCCCACCTCGACCGGGATTGATGGCGGCCACCACCGGCGGCGAGCGCGGGCGGTTTGCTGGGTTCCCCAGCCAGCCCCGCTACGTGCCCATACCCAGCGTGTTCTTCAGCGACCTGCTGCCGCAGATCACCGATGCGGCGGAGCTACAGGTGACGTTGCACCTGTTCCGGCTGCTGGCCGCGGTGCGCGGCTACCCACAGGCGGTGGCACGGCGCCAACTCACCGACGACCCGTCGTTGGCGGCGGGGCTGACCGCTCTGGGCCGCGCGGCGCAGGCGGAGGCCGAGCGCGGGCTGGAGGCGGCGCTGGCACGGGGCACGTTCCTACAGGCGGATGGGGCGAACGGGCCGCTGCTGCTCATCAACAACCCGGCCGGGCAGAAGGCGGCGGAGGCCATCGCCCGCGGCGACGGCGCGGCGGTGCGCAGCGGGCCGGCGGCAGTTGGGGCGCGGGCCGTAGCACCCGCCGACATCTTTACGTTGTACGAAGAGAACATCGGGATGCTCACCCCGATCATTGCAGAACAACTCGCCGAAGCCGAGCAGGAGTATCCGGCCGGCTGGATTACCGAAGCCGTACGTATTGCGGTGGAGGCGAACCAGCGGCACTGGCGCTACGTGAGCGCGATACTGCAGCGCTGGAAGGCAGAAGGGAAGGACGATGGAAAGTCTACGCGACATCCTGCGGGGGCGCGGCGACCTGCCGACTACTCGAGTTGGCTTCCGGCCCGGCCCCCCGAGCGCTAACGGCGGCGGCTTTGGGCCCGGCGACGGCAGTTGCCCCTATTGCCACGGGCAGCGCTTCGTCTATCCCGACGTACCGCCGGAGGACCCTGCGTTCGGCAAGGCGATCGAGTGCATCTGTGCGCGCCGCGAGCTGGAGTCGGACCGCACCGGCCGCCTGCTGCGGTATAGCAACCTGGGGCCGCTGGCACGCCTGACCTTCGACACGCTGTCGCCGCTGGGCCGCAGCCCCTCGCCCGGCAACCAGGCGCAGTTCGCCCGAGCCGTGGAGGCAGCGCAGCAATTCGCGGCGGCTCCCGAAGGCTGGCTGGTGTTTGCCGGCGCCTCGGGCGCGGGCAAGACGCACCTGGCTGCCGCGATCGCTAACACCTGCATCCAACGGGGCGAGCCCGCCTTGTTCGTGGTAGTACCCGACTTGCTGGATCATCTACGGGCCACCTACAACCCGAATGCGCCCTCCAGCTACGACGAGTTGTTCGAACAGGTGCGTGAAGCGCCGGTACTGCTGCTGGACGACCTGGGGAGCCACAGCAGCACGCCGTGGGCGGAGGAGAAGCTCTTCCAACTGCTGAGCCACCGCTACAACGCCCAGTTGCCCACCGTGGTCACGGTGGCAAAATCGCTCGAGGGCCTGAACGAGCGGCTGCGCACCCGCCTCACCGACCCGGCGCTGTGCAAGGTGTTTGCCCTGGAGCAGCACGACGACGTGCTGTTCGAGCACCAGGGAGCGCTGGCGCTGGACCTGCTGCGGCGTATGACGTTCGCAACCTTCGATGTGAGCGGCATGAACGCCGACCGTAACCAGCAGGCCAGCCTGGATGCCGCCTACCAGGCAGCGCAGGCGTTTGCACAGGACCCTGAGGGCTGGCTGGTGCTGACCGGGCCGGTGGGCTGTGGGAAGACGCACCTGGCGGCGGCGGTGGCCAACGAGCGGCTGCGGCGGGGCCAGCCCGTATTTTTTGTGGTGGTGCCCGACTTCCTGGACCACCTGCGGTCGACGTTCGCGCCCAGCAGCGCCGTGACCTATGACGCGCTGTTCGAGCGGGTGCGCAACGCCGGCCTGCTGATCCTGGATGACCTGGGTATCCAGAGCAGCACACCGTGGGCGGAGGAAAAGCTGTTCCAACTCATCAACCACCGCTACAACGGGCGGCTGCCCACGGTGATCACCACCAGCCTCGACCGTATCCAACTGGCGCAGTTCGCACCGGCGGTAGCGTCGCGGCTGGGCGACCCGCGCATCAGCAACGTCATCCCCATCGAGGCGCCGGATTTCCGCGGTCAGGCCCCGGTCGAGGCCGAACGGCGCGCCCCGTACCAGGCCCGCCCCCGCCGCCAGGGCCGCTGACGCCGCCATGCTGACTATTTCGCCGCCTCGCCTGCGACCCCGCACCGTGCTGGTGCTGGTAGCGATTCTGGCCGTTGGCGCCCTGGTGTTCCTGGCGCGCGCCGCGCTCACGCCGTTCCTCATCGGCATTGTGCTGGCCTATCTCATCAACCCAGCGGTGCGGCGGGTGGAGGTGGGGCTGCCGTTCTCGAAGCGCCGGCCCCAGGCGGCGCGTGTCACGGCGGTGCTCATGGTGTACCTCGGGGGGGTGGCGCTGCTCACCATTGCCCTGGCCGCGGGCCTGCCGCCGCTGTTCGAGCAGGTGAACAAGTTCTTCACCGACCTGCCCAGTATCCTCGACAAGTCGCAGGTGGAACTGCAGCAGCGGCTGCAGGAACTGCAACAGCACGTGCCGCCCGAGATCCAGCGCCAGATCGACGAGGCCATCAGCCGGATGGGCGCCAGCGTGGCGGGCACGGTGCAGGACAGCGCGGTGCAGACGCTGCAGGTGGCGATGAATACCTTCAGCCTGTTGCTGGGCATTTTTGCGGTGCCGGTGTGGTTGTTCTTCGTGCTCAAGGACCGCGAGCGGTTCTCGGAGGGGCTGTACCGGCTGTTCCCGGCCAGCCTCTGGCCCGATGTGCAGGCCATCATCGGCATCGTGGACCGGGTGCTGTCGTCCTACGTGCGAGCACAGCTCTTCCTGGGCATGGTCATCGGCGTTGCCGCGGCGGTGGGTCTCAGCCTCATGCACATTCCCTTTGCCCTGGTGCTGGGCCTCATCGCCGGCGTTACCGAAATGATCCCGCTGGTGGGGCCCATCCTGGGGTCGGTGGCGGGCATTGTGGTGACGCTGGCCACCATGCCCGACATGTGGCCGTGGGTTGTGGTGTTCTACTTCGTTGTCCAGCAGGTGGAGAACAACCTGCTGGTGCCCCGCATCCAGGGCGAGGCGCTGGAGATCCATCCGGCCATCATCATGGTGCTGCTGGTGGCGGCCAGCGAGCTGGGGGGCTTCCTCGGCATGCTGATCGCCGCGCCGCTGGCGGCGGTGTGCCGCGATGTGTACCTGTACCTGTACCGCCGGCTGAGCAGCGAGGCCGAAGCCCGGCGGACGGGGGCCTCGGGCTAGACGCTGTAGCTGGCGCCCACCTGCGCGCTGGCCACCGGGCCGCGCAGCACGGTCTCGGCCTGTTCCAGCGCCTGCTCGGGCTTACGGTGCGGCCACTGGTGCGTCAGCAGCGTGCGGTGCGCGCCGGATGCGGCGCCCAGCTCGCCCGCCTCGCGCGCGGTCATGTGGCCGCGGCCGGCGCCGTGCTCCTCGTCCAGGCTCAGATAGGTGGCTTCGGTAATCAGCAGATCGCTGCCGAGGGCCAGCTCGGTGACGGCCGGGCTGGGGCCGGTATCGCCGGTGTACGTCACGCGGTGGCCCTGCTGGTCAAGCGACCGGGCTGCCATCGACCACGCGGGCACGTAGTGCACCCCCGCCGCGAAGGTGAACTCCAGGTTCCCGGTGCGCACTGCCTTGCCCACCCGGTACTCGCAGACCGTGAAGGTCCGTTCGAAGAAGTCGGCGGCATAATCGGGGTGCAGCACGCCTGCCACTGTGTGGAGCGCCTTGGCGCCACCGGGCGGCAGGTACAGCTCCGGCCGGCTGTGGTTGGGGTTCGGACCGTACTGTAGGGCGTGCCGCAGCGGCACAAGGTCGAAGAAGTGGTCGGCGTGCATGTGCGAGATGACGATCGCCGTGATGGCCGTGAGCGGCACGAACTCTTGCAGGCGCGCCAGCACGCCGGTGCCGCAGTCCAGCAGCACGTTGGCCCCGCCGTCCTGCAACAACCAGCCGGAGCAGGCGTTGCCGGGTGCGGCGTAGGCGGCGTTGGTTCCCAGAGCAGTGATATTCATAGTTTAGTGACTTCTATCACCACGGCATAATAGCAGCCCAACGCGCCCTAGACTAGGTCACCACGACGTATCTGGGTGTGACATTTAGCACAACAGGCGTCACCTTGTTGGCGACGCCTGTGCAGTAGCGACGTTCGGGAGCGCTAGGTCTTGGCCTGGCTCTCCTGACGGGCCTTCTCCGCAATGAGCGCCTTGACCTCTTCGTCCGAGAGGTTCTTCAGGAACTCATCGCGGTTCGGCGGCGGCGTGGCGTGCTGTTCACTCGTAGCCGACCGGAACTCCCTGATGCCGCGGCCCAGCGCGCCACCTATTTCGGGCAGCTTGCCGGCCCCGAACACAATGAGCACGATGAGCAGGAGAACAATCAGTTCTGGTCCACCTGGCAACGGCATCGCGGCACCTCCACCCGAACATGACTCACTGTAGTTATTGTACACACGCCTGGGCAGCGCGCGTCAAAAGGCGATAAGGGAATAAGGGAAGTACGTACTCAGCCTTCGGGTGGCGCCTGCCCTCGGGCGTTGCAGGATGGAATCCGTTCACGTCGTATCCCGCCCGCCCACCCTCGGGAACTCCTTCCTGAGGGGATACCCCTCAGACTCCCTGGCAAAGAGGGCCTTGCCCTCTCTGCACTCACCCGCCAGCTATCCCCCAACTCTGACTAGTTACTGAGGGAGGCCAGGAGGTCAGGAACCGAATGCGGTCTGAGGTGCTGAGCGGGCCACCTCGGCACCCTTCTTGGGCCCTGCTTCCTCAGTTCCTCGGTTCCTATCTCCCACACCTACGGCCGTTGCAGGTCGGCGATCGCCTGGTTGATGGCGGCGAGCATGCCGCCGTCTTTGTAGGCGGTGGGGGCGCCGGGACGGTTGCCGGCGGCCTGATGGGCGTCCCAGGCCTGCTGGGCCTGGCCCAGCAGGGCGCCGGCCTGCACCCGCGCGATCTGGTCCTGGCGGCCGCTATCCGCGAACCGGAAGTAGGCGAACATGCCGCCGAGGTAGTTGCGCAGGGTGTCCAGCAGCGTCTGCTGGTAGATGAGGCTGGCCTGCGCCGTGGCCGCCAGGGTGCGGTCGGCAATCAGCGGGTCGGCGGCGCGCAGGTGCTCCTGCATGGTGGCCACGGCACCCAACGCCTGGTCCTTTTCGGCGAGCGCTGCTTCCGCATCGCCGGGGCTGCGGCAGCCGTCGTAGAGGGCGCGCAGGCGGTCGCCGCCCGCGATGACGTCGTCGCGCACCCACAGCAGGTTGGGCGTCCAGGGGCCAGAGGTGCGGGCGTAGCAGGCGATGTAGAAGCCCTTGAGCGCGGCATCGGGCGAGCGCAGCAGCATCTGCGCCACCAGCGGCGCCGCGCGGCTGCCGAAGCGGCCGGCCGCCCACTCCCGTGCCAGCGCCGCGGGATCGGCATCGACGTCCCACAGCAGGCGGCCGAGGCCGGCAGCGTTGGCCTCCACCCACAGTGGGTCGTGCAGGAACGGGCCGTCCCAACCGCCGCCCTTGGCCCACACCCAGGCCGAGCGCACACCTGCCCGATGGGCCGCGGGCAGGCCGCCATCGCCCGGCGCTTCGGGCAGGCCCTGGGCGTGGATACGGGGCACGTAGTCGGGGAACGCGCCCTTGCCCTCGTACTCGCGGGCGGCCTGCAGTTCCACCATCCGGGCGTAGGGGCCCTGCAGCAGGTTGCCGTTGAGACGATTGTAGCGCCAGAAGTCAGTCTCGGTGATCTTGTAGGAGAGCAGCGTGTTCTCGCCGACGGGCAGGGCCGAGGCCAGCCGTGCGACGCCGGTGGCGTGGAGACCGCCCGCTCCCAGGTCCCAGCCGCGGTAGATGAGCTGGCGGCCGTGCTTGACGACCACCTGCTGGTGCAGCAGCCGCAGCGCCATCTCCAGGCTGTCGCCGTTCTGGCGCGGGCAGTCGCCGTCGCTGAGGGTGTTGCCGGCCAGCGGCCCCAACGGGTAGTTCTCGCCGGTGCGCACCAGAATGCCGTCGATCTCGGGGAAGCTGGCGAACAACTCGTCGATGGCGGCGGCCAGCAGCGCCTGCACCCGGGGATACTCGATGCAGTAGCGGCCGGCGGCATCGGCCACCTCGCGGCCCAGCACGTGGGCGGCCTGCTGCGGCAGCAGGATGACGTCTCCGGGGGCAATGACCCGTAGGTGTAGCGCCTTGGCCTGTTGGATCTCGGCGCCGGCCAGCCGGCGCTCGTTCTCCACCCAGGCCCGTTGCGTGCCGAAGCGCGCCGGGTCGTACAGGCCGGGGGCAGACTGGTCGTACAGCGCCAGCGCCGGCCATGGCTCGGTCATCACGGTGTTGTAGCCCCAGCGCAGCGCCTGCTCGGGGCCGGGGTAGCGGGGGTCCAGCGGGTCGGACACCATGCGGACGCTGAAGTCTGCCGCTCCTAGCCGCGGCGCGGGGTAGGAAAGATACGCCTGTCCCAGCCGCACGTCGCCCGCCAGCGCAAGCAGGCCGTAAGCGAGCCCCAGCGGGCCGCCGCCCACTACCAACGCGCCGGGCGGGTCGGCAGGCAACGGCCGTATCCAGTAGTCCTCTGGCCCGAGCGCGGGTAGATCGAGCCCGCGAGCGGCGGCAACCGCCTGCACCGGAGCGCTGCCCGCAAGGCCCGCCGTCACCCACTGTAGCGGCGGTGCACTGGAGGACTGGAATGCCTGGCGCAGGTCGCCGGCGCCGAGCCGTACCGCGGCGTCGTTCCGTAGATCGGGTGCGACGTTGATGTGCGGGCCACCGGGCTGGCCTGCCACGCCCATCACGGCGATGGCCAGGGCGGCCGCCACTGCGACCACGAAGGCAGCGCGCGCGATGCGGCTCATCGCTCACGCTCCACGGTGGCCAGCGCCAGGCTGCCGTCGTCTCGCAGGCCCAGCCCGCCGCGCCCGCTGGGAGTGGGGCGCAGTTCGTCCAACGGGCCATAAGGGGCCTGGCGGTCCAGCAGCCGAACCCGCAGTTCCACCTTATCGGCCACGCCGAGGGGCAGCCACGACGCCACGGTCTCCACGTGATCGCCCGCCTGCCAGGTGGCCGATGGGCGCCACAGGAGGCTGGGCTGGAAGCGGTCGGTGGAGATCGTTTTGCCGGTCTCGTCCACCACCGAAACCGCGGTGGCGAAGTCTTGGCCGGGCTGGCCGGCAACCTGCCAGCAGAGATGGAGCTTCACATACGGGTCGGCGCCGTGCACCTTGCCGGTGGGTTCCAGCCGGTACTTTACCAGCCGGACGGCTTGGCCGAATGCCTGGTCGAGGTCGCGGCCGCCCGCACACCCGTCGCCGGCAACAAAGCTGTAGAACTCGTTTGGGATCTCGGTGGACGCTTCGCCGCGCCGCAGCAGCAGCACGCCGTCGCGCCCCGCCGCCACACCCCAGTCGCCGCCCTGCAGCAACTGGGTCACCCGGTACCACTGGCTGGCGGTATCGATGGGGTAGGGCGATGACGTGACATCGAGCACGATGTAATCGGCCTTATCGATATCGGGGAACAGCGAGAGCTGGCGGCGCTGGCTGACGTGCGGATTGAGCGTGCTGCTGGCCGCAACCGCCGCTTCGGCCGGGATCAGCTTCAGCACCGCTTCGGCGGCGCGGTCGTGGGCATCGACCACGGGCAGGTGGTCGGCCAGCGGCAGGAAGACCTGGTGACGGAAGGCCAGGAGCGAATTGCCGAGCACCGCCACTGAGAGCAGCGCCACGCTCCACTGTGCGGCGGCCGGACTGGCCAGCGCCAGCACGCGGCGCACTAGGCCCACACCCAGGATGGCGCTCACCGTGACGAAGGGCACGATGACCGCACCGTAGTGCGCCCGCCCCGCAAAGCTCTCGCTGAAGTTGCTGAAAAGGTTGATGGCGAAATCGGGTACCGTCATGACCAGGGTGAAGGGGCTAAGCAGCCCGAGGAACAGGGTGGGAGAGAGGATGTTGAGCACGTAATCGGCCTTGGCGGGCTCCATGAGCAGGGCGGCGGTGGCGGACGGATCGGCGGCCACCTTGGCCGCCATCTCCGCTGGGGTCTTGCCCAACTGGTCGTAGCGGGCCAGGTAGGGAGATACCCCCTGCACATTGTGCGCCGGGATCACCCAGCCCAGCGCGATGGCCGCCCAGAGCACCGCCACCACGCAGGTCACGGCTCCCACCGCCCGCTGCCGCTGGATGACGCTGATATATACGCCCATCAAGAAGACCGAGGCGGGTACCTGCTCCTTGGTGGCCATGGCCAGCACGGCGAACAGCCCGAACCACAGGTACTGCCGCCGGTACACGAACCAGAAGGCGTACAGCAGCAGCGCCGAGCTGAGGGCCACGGCGTGGAAGTCGGCCAGGTTCGCGACCTCCAGCGCTGGGGAGAGCAGGTAGCTGCCGGCGAACACGGCGGCCGCGAAGTCGCTGCGCAGCACCCGGCGGGCCAGCCAGAAGGCCGGCAGCGCCCCCAGGCTGATGACCACGGACTGCAGGATGAGGAGGGTGGTGGCGTCGGGCCGCAGGCGGTAGACCTGGGCCACCAGCAGCAGAATGGGCTCCACGTGCGCGGCGAGGCGGCTGGTGCCACCCTCCCAGTTGGTGAACTCGAAGGGACGGCCCTCGGCCGTGTTCCACACCGCTTGGTCCATGTTCCCGAGGTCGAAGGCGTTGGTCTGGAAGCTGGCGTGCTGCTGCACGCTGAGGGTGCAGAACACAAAGGCGTACAGCGCGACCAGCGCCATCACCAGCTTGGGGACGATGCTGTCGCCGGCAGGCGCCTCCTCCGGCTGGGCCACGGCCACAGACGGCGCCGGCTGCGGCGGGGCCTCGCCAATGGTGCGGACCTGCCGCCAGCCGATGTGGCCGGTGCGGCTAGCCATGGGGGGAGCCGCTCACCTGCCACCACCCTCACCCACGGCGATCACCCACGGGAAGGAATAGACGACGGTCTGCACCGGGACGTGGCGGTTGAGGGTGCGGAGAAAGGTGGTGGCCCGCCAGTGCTGGACGTGCTCAGGGTCGTCGCCCCACGTGGACAGGTTCTTGCCGCGGGCCAGGTTGGCGAGCGAGAACCAGGGCTGGTTGGGCACGCTGACGATGATGCTGCCGCGGGTGACCCGCCGCAGCTCGGCCACCGCCGTCCATGGATCGCGCAGATGCTCCAGCACCTCCAGGCACAGCGTCACATCGGCGGCGCCGTCGCGCAGCGGCAGGTGGAGCACGTCGGTGCGGGCCAGCGCGGCGCGGGGCGCCTGGGTTGCCGCTGCGGCCAGCGCCTCGGGGCGCAGCTCCAGCCCCAGATAACGGGCGCCGGGCAGCGCTTTGCCGAGGGCGGCCAGCACGAACCCTTCGCCACAGCCGGCCTCCACGATGACGGGCGGCGTGGCCTTGGGCGGCAGCGCCGCTGCGGTGAGGGCGGCGATACGGCGGTGGAAGCGGGCGAGCAGCCATTGTTGCACGGGGTTGCGGCTGGTGTGCTTCCGCAGGTTCCCGCTGGCGGGCGCCCGCTCGACCGTGGCGGTCATGGGTCTAAGCCGCTTTGCAGGCGGCGCAGGGGCAGAGCTGGCGCAGGAACTCGAAGGGGTAGATGCCGGTGTCATGGCCATCGCGCCAGGCGAACCGCAGGGCGTAGCGCCCCACCACCGACACGTCGGGGCTGGCCATGCCGGCCGCGGTCGGCACCGGCACGGTGAGATCGCGGCCGCGCGGCCCCTCCATGCGCTCGACCTTGCAACCGGCGCAGGGGCAGTGCTCCCGCAGGTAGCGCATGCCGTAGGTGCTCCTGTGGCCGTCGCCCCAGGTGATGGTGAGTTCGCTGGGGGTGGGCCACGTGGCGCCGGCGGGGGTGATGGCCTCGGGATCCATCAGCGCCGTAGCGATTGTGCCCGTGGAGGTACGGCAGGCTCCGGCAGCGCCGGTGCGGGCAGGCCGGCGCCCGGCGGCGGATCGGGCAGCGGGTCCAAGACCTCGTACACATGGGCGTCGCGGCGGTCTTCCACCCGGTTCAGCGTCACCATCTCGGCCAGCAGACCCAGGCTGAGGAACTGCACGCCCAGCACCATCAGCAGGATGCCCAATTGCAGCAGCGGGCGGTGGCCGATAGCCTCACCGGTGATCCACACCGCCGAGAGGTACAGGTTGATGAGCAGGCCCAACCCCAGGCAGGCGAGCCCTGCCGACCCGAACAGGTGCAGTGGCTTCTGTTGGAACCGGGTGAGGTAGACCACGGTCATGAGGTCGATGATGCCCGACAGGAAGCGGCGCGCACCGTACTTCGACCGGCCGTAGCGGCGGGCGTGGTGGTTCACCGCAATCTCGGTGACGCGGAACCCTTTCCAGACCGCGAGCACCGGCAGGAAGCGGTGCAGTTCGCCGTAGACGTGCACCTGCTCCACCACCCGGCGGCGGTACGCCTTCAGCCCGCTGTTCAGATCACGCAGGCGTACGCCAGTGGCCCAGCCGGCCACGGCGTTGAAGACGCGGGATGGCAGTGTCTTACTGACCGGGTCGTGGCGCTCGCGCTTCCACCCGTTGACGAGGTCAAAGCCGGTGGAGAGGGTGGCGACCAAGCGGGGGATCTCGTGGGGGTCGTCCTGCAGGTCGGCGTCCATAGTGACGATGACCTCGCCCCGGCTCTCGCGGAAGCCGGCGCCCAGGGCCTCGGCCTTGCCGAAGTTGCGGTTGAAGTGCACCACCCGCACCCGGCTGTCGGACTGTTGCAGGCGCTTCAGTTGCTCGAAAGAGCCGTCGGTGCTGCCGTCGTCCACATAAACCACCTCGTAATCGCCTTCGCCGAGCGCTTCGGTGATGACCAGGTGGAGGGGACGCAGGCTTTCAGCCTCGTTGTAGACGGGCACGACGATGGAGAGCCAAGGGTTTGCCACGGGTTTTGGCGCAGCCTCCTTACGCGCAGCATACGCGATGGCGCAGGCGCAGGCAAGGAGAGGAAGGGCCGGATGGCGTCCCAGAACGTGCGCGGGCGATCGGTTGGGCGAGCCGCCGGACTTGCGAGGCGCTCCGAAAGAAGCCGGCGACGGCCTGCAGCAGCCGCCAGCGCAACTCGTCGGGGTCGCCGGTGGGCGGTTCGGGCAGCGCCCAGTTTGTCGCGCGCCGGACTGCCGGTGGCGGCGCCGTCGAACGCGGCGGTGAGCTGGCGCAGTTCGGCGTCGCGGCCGACGAAGGCGCGGCGGTAGAGGGCGGAGGGGTCGAAGCGGGTGGTCGCTTCGGCAGCGGGGGTTGTGGCTCCCCCTCACCCTGCCCTCTCCCAGGGGGAGAGGGAGCCGGACATGAGCCCATCAGAACCCTCTCCCTCTGGGAGAGGGTAGGGTGAGGGTGCCCCCGCCGCTTGCCAGTGCGCGTTGGGCCAACTCCAGGTACTGGCGGGCGTCAGGGTTCTCCGGGTCGAGGGCAGCGCGGCTTCTGCACACAATACACCGTCGGCCAGTCGATGGCCGCGTCGGCCTGGTCGAGCAGGTGCTCGGTCCGGCGCTGGATGCGCTCGCTGGGCGCCAGGGCGGGCCTACTGCACGCCCACCGGCTCCGGCACCAGCGGCAGGGTGAGCAGGGCGTGAGGCACCACGGCGGCGCGCAGGGAGACGCCCAGCTTCTGCTGGCAGATGGCCAGCGCCTCCTCCATGGTGGCGGCGGGGATCATCTTGGCCTGCGCCACGATGTCGGGGCACTCGGAGCCCACGATGATGACGTCGCACTGCTGCAGCACCAGCGCCATGACGAAGGTGCGCTGTTCGCCCGGCTTGTAGCCGTTGGTGCGGGCATCGTCCAGGATCTCCTGGAACGAGTGGGAGTCGCGGATCTTCTCGAAGAACCGCTGCTCGCCGATGCCCTGGCCTGCCCCTTCATCGAGCCGCGCCGGCACGATGATGACGCCGCCCTTGCGCACCACCGACACCGGGGCCAGCGCGAGGTAGCTGGCGGCACGCGACGCCTGGTAGAGGTTGGCGTCCTTGGGGAAGCCGACGCCGGCCACCACCACGTCGAAATCGTGGTCGACGGGCACCATGTAGAGCTGCTTGGCGATGCCCACCAGCTCCTGGAAGGCCGCCTCCGTGTCGCCGGCCCGCACCGCCACCACGTTGCCGTCGTCGTCCACCACCACGTTGATGATGAAGCGCAGGTTGGCGCGGCGGGCGATCTCGGTAATGGCCTCATGGAAGGGGTTGCCGTCGAGGTTGCCGAGACGGGTGCGGGGGTGGTCCAGCGTCCATGGCAGGTGGGTCATCTCGATGGTGGGTTCGCCGCCGGCGCCAATGGCCACCGTCTTGCGGCCGCCGCTGAAGCCGGCGTACTGGTGAGGCTCCACAATGCCGGTGGCCAGCAGCAGGTCGGCGTCCATGGCTACCTTGCTCACAATGGCCGGCACGTTGTGCACCACCCGGCCCAGGTCCACCAGCTTGTCGGGGTTCTGGGGCTCGTGGTCAATGACGTTGTAGCGTTCTACGACGGTGCTGCCCAGCATCGAGCGGCGTTCCGGGTCGTTGGAGGGCCGGTGCATGCCCACGCCGACCAGGATGGTGATGTTGCGGTCGGGCACACCGGCCCGCTCCAGCTCGCGCAGCAGCGGCGGCAGCAGCTTGTCGTCGGGGCAGGCGCGGGTGATGTCGGTGACCACGATGCACACCTTGTCGGTGGCCTTGGCCAGGTCTCGCAGGCGGGGCGAGGCGATCGGCTGCTCCATGGCGGCGTCGATAGCGGTGTCGAGCGCCGGGCCGGTGAGCGCCGGCATGGGGTGCGAGTGCACCAGGGTGCCCGCCATGCCCTCCGGCATCGTGAAGGTGATGCGCTGGCGGCCGTGGGGTACGGTGAACTCTTGTGGCATGCTCTGCCTCGCTTTGGGGGTGATGGAGTGGCAAACGGGAGCCCCGACACCAAGGGAGTGTCGGGGCAACGTTACCGAGTTTTGGGGCGGCCTGCAAGCCGCGGCGGCTAGCGGACCGAGACGAGGTTCGCCTCGTTGTGCAGCACCCGAGCGCTCTTGATGGAGGCGGTGATGGACGCCACGAACGCCTCGGCGATGGGGTTGGGCGAGCTGGACTTCCGGATCATGGCTGAGGTGGGCAGGGTGACCCGATGGCCCTCGGAAATGGGCACCGACCGCAGCGTGCCGAGGCCAACCTCGGTCTGGATGGTGCTGGCGGGCAGGAAGGAGACGCCGAGGCCGCGCTCGATCATCTTCTTGGTGGCCTCCACCGAGTCCAGGTTCATGATGACCTTGGGCACGATGCCGGCCTCCCGGCAGACCCGGGTGATGAGCACGTAGTAGGTGGACTCCCGGTCGTACAGGATGAGCGGCTCACGGGCGATCTCGTGCACGCTGGCGGTGCCGGCACGGGCCAGCGGGTGCTCCGGGTGCGTTACGAACACGATCTCCTCGTCGTAGAGGTAGGTCGAGTCCAGTTCGGGGTGCGAGAGGGTGCGGCCGAGACCCAGGTGCACCTCTTCGTCCAGCACCATCTGCAGCACCTCGTGCGAGCGTCCGGTGGAAATAGCGTACTCGACACCGGGGTACTCCTCGCGGAAGCCGGCCAGCAGGTCGGGCAGCACGTACGCGCCGATGACGCGGGCCGACCCGATGCGCAGGCGGCCCTTCGAGGGGTTCTGCGACATCACGATGGCGTCGCGGCCCTCGCGTATGAGCACCAGACTGCGCTCGGCGAAGGGCATGAACGCCCGGCCGGCCTCAGTCAGGCGGACGCCGCGGCCCAAGCGCTCGAACAGGCGCTGGCCGACGTCCTTTTCCAGTTGCTGAATGCGAGCACTGAGCGTGGGTTGGGTGAGCCCGAGCACCTCTGCGGCGCGGCTGAAGCTCCCCAGTTCAGCCACATGCAGAAAGGTTTCAACCTGATTGAATTCCATGGGTCTTGTCCATCCTCGCAGGCAGTCCGTTAGTCGACACCACATAACCACTGTCTATGACAGAAGCCCCCTAACAACAGCAGGGCATCACTACGAATAGCATAGCATAGGTGCGCTACCAATCGGTCCAAAGCTTAACGAGGCTGAAGCATTAGTCCAAATCTACAACCATTGCTCCAGCGCGACCCTGTCGGCCATACTGAAACGGTTGCAACCTCCCCCCAAGGAGCGCTCGCCCATGCTGCGGAGCCTGCTGTTTGTGCCTGCGATCCGCCCCCGCTTCATCGAAAAGGCGCCCGGCGCCGGCGCCGACGCTATCATTCTTGACCTGGAGGATTCTGTGCCCGCCGGCGAGAAGGCGGCGGGCCGCGCGGCTGCGCCCGATGCCTTACGCACGCTGGCGGCTCAGCACCCTCAGGTGTTCCTTCGGGTGAACGGGCTGGACACCGGCCTGCTGGAGGAGGACCTGCACGCGTGCATTGGCTCCCACATGCGGGGCATCAGTCTGCCGAAGGCCAACGACGCCGAGGCGGTGCGGCAGGCCGATGCCTACCTGACGTTGTTGGAGCGCGTGCGCGGTCTGGAGGCTGGCAGCGTTCGTATGCTGCTGTGGATCGAGACCGCGCAGGCCGTTATGCGGGTGGAGGCGGTGCTGGCGGCGTCAACCCGCAGCATCGCCGCCTGCTTCGGGGCGGAGGACTACACGGCTGACATCGGCGTGGTGCGCAGCGACGACCTGAGCGAGGTGGAGTGGGCCCGCACCCGGGTGGCGGTGGCCTGCCACGCCGCCGGTATCACGCCGCTGGACACACCCGCCGCCGAGTTCCGTGACCTGGAGCGGGTGCGGACAGAGGCCGGCCATGCCCGAGGGCTGGGCTACCGCGGTAAGCACTGCATTCACCCCGACCAAGTGCCGGTGTGCAACACCGTGTTTGGGCTGGCCGATAGTGAGGTGCGCTGGGCCAACCGGGTGGTGGAAGCTTACGAGGAAGGCGAGCGGCGCGGCCTGGGCGCGGTGGCGCTGGACGGCGCGATGGTGGACCGGCCGGTCTACGTGCGGGCGCTGCGCCTGTTGGGGCGGTGACGGTGGTGCTGCAACCGCTCTACGACCGGCTGGCGCAGACGGCGCGCAACGGTGACACGGCCACCTATGCTGCGGTGGCGCCACTGGCTGCGCTTGACATGGGCAGCCCGGCGGACCGGAACCGTTTGGCGGTACTCCTGGACGAGATCAACCAGCACGAGTCCGGCCAGGGCCGCCCGTTGTTGACTGCCTTGGTAGTACTGGCCGATAAGAAGATGCCAGGCCAAGGGTTCTTCGACTGCGCCACGCGATTGGGGCGCACCGTTGGGGACGACCACCTCACGTTCTGGTTGGCTGAGGTCCGTCACGTGCACGAGTACTGGACCACTGCGGAAAGGCGGTAGAGCTATGGAGGAAGCGGTCATTGTCGCGGGAGTGCGCACGCCGTTCGGGGCGTTCGGCGGTAGCTTGGTGGAGGTGCCGGCCACCCGGTTGGGCGCGCTGGTCATTGCCGAGGTGCTGAAGCGGGCCGGTGTGGCGGGCGACCAGGTGGACGAGGTGATCATGGGCAACGTGATCGCCGCCGGCCTGGGCGAGAACCCGGCACGGCAGGCTTCGATATGGGGGGGTGTGGGCGTCGGTACGCCCGCCACCACCGTAAACAAGGTATGCGGCTCGGGCATCAAGACCATTGCGCTGGCCAGCCAGGTGGTGCGCCTGGGTGAGGCCGAGGTGGTGGTGGCGGGCGGCTTCGAGAACATGAGCCGCGCCCCCTATCTGTTGACCAAGGCCCGCTTCGGCTACCGCATGGGCGACGGCACACTGGAGGACAGCCTGATGCGCGATGGCCTGGTGTGCGCCTTCGAGGAGTGCCACATGGGCGTGACCGCCGAGAACGTGGCCAAGGATTTCAATGTGTCGCGGGAGGCCATGGACGAGTTTGCGGCTGGCAGCCAGCGCAAGACCGCCGCCGCCATGCAGTCTGGCCGGTTCGACCGCGAGATCGTGGCGGTGCCGGTGCCCCAGCGCCGTGGCGACCCCCTGATGGTCACCGCCGACGAGCACCCCCGGCCCGACGCCACCGCCGACCGGCTGGCCAAGCTGCCCACCGTGTTCATGGCCGGGGGCAGCGTGACCGCCGGCAACAGCTCCGGCGTCAACGACGGCGCCGCCGCAGTGGTGGTGATGTCGCGCCGCCGGGCAGAGGCGGAGGGGCGGCAGCCGCTGGGCATCATCCGGGCCTTCGCGTCGGCGGGTGTCGAGCCGCGGGTGATGGGCATCGGGCCCATTCCGGCCACCCGCAAGGTGCTGGAGCGGGCCGGCCTCACCCTGAAGGATATCGACGTCATCGAACTGAACGAGGCGTTCGCGGCGCAGGCGATTGCGGTGGGCGACACGCTGGGCTGGGACTGGGACCGGGTGAACGTCAACGGCGGCGCCATCGCGCTGGGCCACCCGGTGGGCGCCAGCGGCGCCCGCCTCATCCTCACCCTGCTGCACGAACTTCAGGAGCGCCACGGCCGCTACGGCCTGGCCACCATGTGCTGCGGCGGCGGCATGGGCGTTGCAATGGTGGTGGAACGGCTGTAAGGCAGGACTGGTATACTCGAAAGACCTGCTGCAGCACAGGTCTTGGCGAGCTGGGCCTGTGTGCGCGTCCCACGCCCGAGTGGCGCAATGGCAGCGCAACCGATTTGTAATCGGTAGGCTAGGGGTTCAAATCCCCTCTCGGGCTCCATCGGACCGCTGATCCCCGGCATGGCCGCCTGAGCGCGCATGGGTGGGGGCTGGGTGAGGCAGGGTTGCAACCGGACTATGGACGACTTGACGGAGGATACTCGTGAACAAGCGAAAACGTGTGGCGGACCAGAAGCATCGGGCCAAGGCCAAAAAGATGGATGAGCGCCGCAAGGCAGCCGGCGTCACCGGCGGTGTGGCCGCTCCCGTGGCCCGTGCCACCCGGCCCGCCGCGCGTCCGGCCCCTGCAGCCGCTGGCGCCGATGGCGCCCGGCGTGCCGCACCCCGACGGCGCACCGGCGGTTCCGACTCCTAACTCCACCGGGAGTTCTGAGCACCAATGCTACGGGTTGTGCGGTCGCGCACTTGACTTTGCGTACGCGCGCCGTAGAATTCCCTCATAGCTCCTTTATGTTCACTTAACGCGGCGCTTGCCGCGTTTTGCGTCATCGCCAAGGTCACGTTGCCATGCGCATCCGGTTCTGGGGCACGCGGGGGTCTATCCCGACCCCCGGGTCTCACACCAGCAAGTACGGGGGGAATACCTCCTGCGTCGAGGTCCGTACCGATGATGGTGCGGTCATTGTCTTCGACTGTGGAACCGGAGCCCGCGCCCTCGGCACCAGCCTGCTGCAGGAGGCCACCCGTCCGCTGCGGATCCACCTGCTGATCACGCACACGCATTGGGACCACATTCAAGGGTTCCCGTTCTTCGCTCCCATCTTTGCCCCCGATACCGAACTCTCGGTCTACGCGCCCGTGGGCTTCCAGCAGAACCTGGAGCAGGCCATGGCCGGGCAGATGCAGTATTCCTACTTCCCCGTGAAGCTGGATGAGTTGCGCAGCCGGATGCGCTTCTACAACGTGGACGAGGGCATGTTCAACATCGGTGGCGCCACCGTGGAGACGCAGTACCTGAACCACACTGCGCCCACCATCGGCTACCGTATCAGCAGCCGCGGCGCTTCGGTGGTGTATGCCACCGACCATGAGCCGTTCTCGCCGGCCCGGTCCAGCCTCTGGCATCCCGGCGACGCCCGCCACGTGGAGTTCCTGAACCAGGCCGACCTCGTCATCCACGATGCCCAGTACACCGACGACGAGTACCCGCAGAAGGTGGGCTGGGGGCACAGCACCGTGAACTACGCCACCGATGTGGCAGTCGAGGCCGGCGCCCACCGTCTGATCCTGACCCACCACGACCCAACCCACGACGACGTTATGGTGGAGCGGCTGGAGGCCATGTGCCAGGCACGGTCCGCTGCGCGGCGGTCCTCGCTCGAGGTGGTGGCGGCCGCCGAAGGGCATGAGATCTACCTGCCGGAGTCCGCCGCCACCAGCATCCGCCGAGGCGCTCAGACGGCGCTGGGACCCCGCTCGCTGGCTGGCGCTAAGGTGCTGCTGGCCACCGACGACCCGGCGCAGGCCCAGCAGATCGCCGATCTCCTGAGCCCCGATGGTGTAGCGACCGAGGTCGTAGTCCAAGGCGCCGCGGCCGTGACGCGGGCGCGGGAATTGGTGCCGGACATCCTGATCTTGGACGCCAACCTGTTTGACCGGGATGTGTTCGACGTGGCAGCGTCCATCCGGGCGGACCGCCGGACCGCCAACATCGCGGTCATCATCTTGACCCCCACGTTGGACGAGGCCGCGGTCCGCCGCGGGTACGCCATTGGGCTGGCCGACTGCCTCGGCAAGCCCATCAGCCCGCCGATGCTGCACGCGCGCGTGCGGGCCTGGCTGGCGCGCTCGATGCACGGCCGGCGCCGCAGCGCTATCGTCAATAAAGAGGAGGCCGGCGGCCACCGCCCGGCGCCACCACCGGAGCGCATGGCAGGCGCCGATAAGGAGCTGGACCGCAAGGTTGAGGTATTGTCGCACGTGCCGGTGTTCGCGCCGCTCGACCGGGCGGCCCTACAGGGCCTGGCACGGACATCGCGCTACAAGACCTTCGCGGCCGGAAGCCTGGCACTCCGTCAAGGCGAGCGCAGCGAGAGCCTGTTCCTCATTACCTCGGGCCGCGTACGGGTTTTTGGCCGGGGGCGCGACAACCGTGTGGGCGAGGTGCTGCTGCAGGAGTTGGGCCCCGGCGATGTGTTCGGTGAAATGGGCTTGATAGACGAATTACCGGTATCGGCCAGCATTCTGGCGCTGACACGCGTGCGCACAGTGGTGATGCCGGGTGAGCAGGTGATCGAACTGCTGGAGGGGTCGCCCGCCCTCAGCTTCCGGATGATGCAGATGCTGGCCAAGCGCCTCCGAGAGGCCGATAAGCTGCTGCTCCGCGACGGTCCGGACGCGCTGACGGGCCTGGTGAACCGCCGTAGCCTGACCGACACCTACCGGCGCGAGGTGGCGGCCGCTCGCCGCCGGGGCTATAGCCTGGCGCTGCTCCACGTGGATGTCGAGGACCTAAAGGGCATCAACCTGAAGTACGGCCATGACCACGGCGACCTGGCGTTGCAGGCAGTGGCCGATGCGCTGCGGGCGTCCACTCGCCAGTCCGACATCGTGGCGCGCGATGAGGACGACGAGTTTATCGCGCTCCTGACGGATTCAGAGTTGGATGGCGCCTCGCTGGTGGTGGGCCGGTTGCAAAAGCGGCTGACGGAGTTGGTGTCCCAACGCGGCCTACCAATGCCCGTAGACATCAAAGTACGCATCGTCGCACAGAAGAACCCGCCCGAAACGCTGGACGACTTCACCCAGCAGCTCGGCGAAGCGCAGGGATTGTCGCTGCGCCGAGCCTAAGCTACGGTGGCCGGATAGACAACAAAACGCCCCCGGCACCAGCCGGGGGCGTTGGCTGCCATGAGCGTGGTTACTTGATCTCGGCGACGGCGCCGACCTCTTCCATTTTGGCCTTCAGGCTGGCGGCTTCGTCCTTGTTGACGCCCTCCTTCAGATTGGTGGGGGAAGCCTCAACCAGGTCCTTGGCTTCCTTCAGGCCCAGCGACGTCACCTCGCGCACGGCCTTGATGACGTTGATCTTGTTGGGGCCGATCTCCTTGAGCACCACGGTGAACTCCGTCTGCTCCTCGACGGCTTCGGCCGGTGCGGCAGCGGCGGCCGGGGCAGCAGCAACGGCCATCTGGGCGGCAGCGCTCACACCGAACGCCTCTTCCAGTGCCTTCACCAGCTCCGAGAGTTCCATCACGGTCATGCCCTTGATAGCGGCAATCATTTCATCTTTTGTCATTGTTTCCTCCTGTTGCTATGCGCTGTTGTTGTTTAGCTGGCGAGCTGTTTAGCCCGCTGGTCGATCACCCTGACAAACCCAGCAATAATCTCGTTGAGGACGGTTGCCAGGCCTGCGATCGGCGCCTGCATGGTGCCCAGCACCATGGCCAGCAGCACGTTACGCGGTGGCAGCAGCGCCAGGCTATTCAGGACCTCGGTCCCAACGGTCCGGCCGTCGAGCTCGGCGCCCTTCAGCGGAAAGTTGAGCCGGCTGGTGCGCAGGTAGTCGGTGAGCGCCTTCGCTGCCTCCACCTGGTCGCCGAAGGCCAGCGCCAGGGCGGTGGGCCCGTTGAGCAGATCGAGCAGTGCCGGCTTGTTGGCCGCGGTCGCAGCCTGCCGGGCCAGCGTGTTCTTCACAATGTGCACTTCGACGTTGGCGTTGCGCACGCCACGCCGCAGCGCGGTGAGATCAGCAACCTTGAGGCCGCGGTAATCGGCTGCGACGGCGAGCTTGCTCCTGCCGATGAGTTCGGTCAGGCCCTCAATCGTTTCGGCTTTCTTCTGTGTTGGCATTCAGTCATCACCCCCTTTCTCCAAAAAAATGCGCCCTACCAGTAGACGGCAGGACGCAACAACCCCGAGATGGGAGTGAGTGACGAGCCTAGGCAGGTGGTAAGCCATTATGCGCGGTGGCGCCTGCGGTCTACGGCGGTGCGGGTATGCAATTGTGAGCGTGCGTCGCTCGGAATCCCTTCGTTGTAGCGGCCGGGTGTGTTTGTGTGCTGGCCCCAGGTGGTGTGCTGGCTAGTCGGTGGCCGCCATGGCGCTGGCGGCCATGGTGTCCACCTTGATGGCAGGCCCCATGGTGGTGACCACGGTAACACTGCGAATGTACTGGCCCTTGGCGCCCGTGGGCTTGCCCTTGACCACAGCATCCATCAGCGTGGCCATGTTGTCCAGCAGTTGCTCTTCGCCGAAACTGGCCTTGCCGATGGGCACGTGCACGATGGCGGTTTTGTCCACACGGAACTCCACGCGGCCCTTGCGTGCTTCGGTGACGGCTTTGTTAAGGTCTTCCATGGGCACCACCGTGCCGGAGCGGGGGTTGGGCATGAGGCCCTTGCGGCCCAGCACCCGGCCCAGGCGGCCGATGCGGCCCATCATGTCCGGTGTGGCGATGGCCACGTCGAAGTCGGTGAAGCCGTCCTCAACCCGCTTCACCAGTTCATCGGCGCCCACAAAGTCGGCGCCGGCCTGCTCAGCCATACGCACTGCCTCGCCCTGGGCGAACACCAGGACGCGCACAGCCTTACCCAGGCCGTGGGGCAGCACGGCGACGCCGCGCAACTGCTGATCGGCGTGGCGAGGGTCGAGGCTGGTGCGGATATGCACCTCGACCGTCTCGTCGAACTTAGCCTTGGCGGCCAACTTGGCCAACTCCACGGCTTCCTTCGGCGGGTAGAGCTTGTCGTGCTCGATCAGTTTGGAGGCTTCTTCGTACCGTTTTCCGTGGTCAGGCATCGCTATCCCTCGATCCTAATGCCCATGCTGCGGGCGGACCCTTCGATGATCTTGATGGCGGCGTCAACGTCGTTGGCATTGAGGTCCTTCATCTTCAGTTCGGCAATCTCGCGCACCTGCGTGGTCGAGATGGCCCCTGCCATCTCGGTGAGCGGGTTCTTGCTGCCCTTGCCCACGCCGGCGGCCTTCTTGATGAGGTCGGAGGCGGGCGGCGTTTTGGTGACGAAGGTGAAGGAGCGGTCCTCAAACACGGTGATTTCCACCGGAATGACGGTGCCCGCCTGCGCTGCCGTGCGCTCGTTGTATTCCTTCACGAACTGCATGATGTTCACGCCGTGCTGGCCCAGCGCCGGGCCCACGGGCGGGGCCGGGGTTGCCTTGCCGGCGTTGATCTGCAGTTTGACGATTGCGCGTACTTTACGAGCCACGGGTCACCTTCTGGCGTGCTATTACAGGCGCTCGACCTGCAGGAAATCCAGTTCCACGGGGGTTTCCCGCCCGAAGAACGAGACCAGCACGCGCACCTTTCCTTTGTCCTTATGAATCTGGTCGACCTTGCCGACGAAGTCGGTGAACGGCCCATCGGCGATGCGTACGCTCTGGCCTTCGATGAACCCGACCTTGACGCGAGGCGTCTCGGCCTTCATTTGCTTCAGGATCTGCGCCACCTCGCTGTCTTCCAGCGGGGCGGGTTCGTCGCCCATCTGCACAAAGCCGGTGACGCCCGGCGTGTTACGCACCACATACCAAGAACTGTTGTCCTGGATCATCTGCACCAGCACGTAACCGGGGAACACCTTGCGGGCCACGGTACGGCGCTGGCCGCCCTTCACTTCAATCTCATCTTCCGTGGGCACCACCACTTCGAAGATGCGGTGGCTCATATCCATGGTCTTGATGCGGTGGTCGAGGTTGGCCTTGACCTTGTTTTCGTAGCCAGAGTAGGTGTGGACGACGTACCAGCGGCGCCCGTCCTGGGGCTCTGCTAGCTCCTCCTCCAACTCTGCGTCGAGTACCTGGTCTTCGGTCATGGTAACTGCACCGGCACCAGGAAGTGCTGCATGATCTGCGTGAATGCCCAGTCGAACGCGCCGAGCATGAGGCCGACGGCCGCCGAGGTCACGATGACGATGGTGCTGAGCTTCACCGTCTGCTGACGGGTGGGCCACACCACCTTCTTGAGTTCGTTGTAAATGTCGCCGAAGAAGTTGACGCCGGCCACATTGCCGCCGCCACCGCTACGCGACGGCAAGACCATACGCCGGGGTGGTCGCTGCGGGCGGCCGCCGTCGGAAGCGGGGCGCGGGCGTGCCGAACTGGCCATGGGGTTAGCGGACCTCGCGATGCGCGCGGTGCACGCGGCAACGCGGGCAGTACTTCTTCAACTCGATGCGGTCGGCATCGTTGCGGCGGTTCTTTTCGGTGGTGTAGGTCCGCTCGCGGCACTCGGTGCATGCGAGGTGGATGATCACCCGGGCTTCACCCTTCTTGGCCATGGTTCTGACTGCCTCTCTTGCTGGACCAGCACGCTGGCCGGACTCTGCCTGAAGCTGTGGCGGGGGACCAGCCCTCGCCCTGCACTAGCTCTTGCCTACGCACCGTGCAGCGCACGGTTCGTTTCGCAAAAACACTTTCTTACGCGCGTTATTCCAGTACCTTGGTGACCACGCCGGCGCCCACGGTGCGGCCGCCCTCGCGGATGGCGAAGCGCAGGCCGTCTTCGATGGCAATGGGGGCGATGAGTTCCAGCGTCATCTTGATG